>Ga0364914_10086_pt1 | contig 40347 bp, 45 predicted proteins | sample ExccelJu500001D3_3_FD_206954 | JGI IMG/M metagenome (GOLD analysis project Ga0364914, IMG submission 206954) | Enriched cells from Trout Bog Lake Hypolimnion, Wisconsin, USA - BchlTB.June25.5000.01.D3 | ecosystem: Environmental > Aquatic > Freshwater > Lake > Hypolimnion/Profundal zone | place... | reverse complement strand
GAGATGCCAGCATCACCAAGCTGCTTTTCAAAGCTACCCTTTAAGTCTTTTAGACCCTCGGGTGTTGATGTTGCCAAAAATGTGAAGATTTCTCTGATATTCACGGCTCCTGGGATGTGTCCCGCTGCGTATGCTTCAAGATCTCTAGTATCAATGATCACCATTGGCTCGGAATTTTGAAGTTTTAAAAGCTCTTCAGGCCCAATCAGAGTAGTTGTTGTGTCTAAATTCATGCTGGAATCCTTCGTAGGGGTGAATGGCAAAACGCCTAACTCTTTTCAAAGCAATATTTATGCCAATCTAAAACATCTATTTGGACCCTGAGGAGTGAGATGTAGCTGGTATGAATTGACAATTTATTTCTAAATTGATAACAAATTGTTGGTAGTTGTTACTTTTTCTTTTTCAATTTGAAGTTGGGCCATCACCAACAAGGTGCATTAAAAGGAATATCGATATTTAAGCTCAAATAAGATCAATGTATTTGTCATCTTTGGGAGTGCTTATGGGCGTGGTGCTATATGGATTTTGGAGGTCATTGGCAACTTATAGAGTCAGGGTGGCTCTTAACCTCAAAAAGATCTCCTATGAAGAAAGATCCATTGATATTGTTAGGGGTCAGCAATTTGATGAATTGTTCTCACAAATAAACCCCCAGCATGTTCTTCCTGTGTTAATTCATGATGGAAAGAGGATTACGCAATCATTAGCAATACTTGAATATATAAATGACATTTGGCCTGATCCTCCATTGATACCGATGCACGCAGTTGAACGTGCAGCAGTTCGGGCGCTATCTCTTATTACTATCGCTGACACGCATCCATTAATCGTTCCCAGAACAAGAAAATACATCGGTGAGAATCATGAGCGGGGAGAGGACTCTCAGCTGATTTGGGCAAGACATTGGTTGGATTTGGGTAGTGAGGCAATTGAAGATTATTTAACAGGCGCTGACTCATCCGCTGATCTTTATGCCTGTGGCAATGCGATAACAATTGCCGATATTGCATTGGCTTCACATGTCGTAGGTGTAGAACTCTTTGGCGCCGATCTAAGTATTGCCCCAACTTTGAAAAAAATCACTGATCGATGCTTTTTGAATCCTGCGTTTTCAGGTGCGCACCCATTAAAGCAATCGGGGGCACCATGCCAGCCTCAATGAAAATAAATTTTAGCCAAACCCCTGAAATATATGAGAGCTTGATCGCCGGGATGAAGAGATGGCTTTACCGCGTGTTAATTGATTGCTTAATATTTAACAATAATTTATATGTTCCCAATCAGCGTTTTCGTAATAACGACATTACTGACTTAAAGTCAGTAGGTTCAGAATTCTCATTAATCGATCTTAGGGGCTCTGAAAGATCTTTAGCCAGCTTCAAGGGAAGAGTTGTCGTTCTTGTTGTTGGGTGGGCTTTAGCCAATGATCCCTCTCACACGATTTTGAACAATATAGTGCACGAATTAAGTGCTCCAGGGCGGCAGCCTTTACCAGTAGATGTGGTGTTTGTAACTATAGATCCAGAAAATGATTCCCCTCAGGCTGTAGAAAATTATCTGACAGGGATTGACTCAGGCTACATTGGTTTAAGACCTAGAAATGTTTCGGAGGCTAAAAAATTTGCTAAAGACTTTTTAATTTACTTAAATAAGGTGCAATTAGAAAAATCAGTATCCTATTGTGCTGAGCCAATAAGAACTGGGTTAGTCTTTGATAAAAAGGGGCGCCTTAGGTTGTATCTAGGCCGCCAGAATGGCGTAAAGAATTTGCGCCATGATGTGTTGCAGCTTAATTTGGGATATTAAAATTAAGTGGATAAGAAAGACCATTGGGAAAAAGTCTACGGTACCAAATCACCAGATGCTGTAAGCTGGTTTGCCCCGCATCTTGAAACCTCGCTAAATCTTATCCATGAGGCAGCGCAGGATAAAGCTGCTTCCATTATTGATATTGGCGGCGGAGAGGCTACTCTAGTTGATGATCTCTTGGCCGAGGGTTTTACGGATTTAAGTGTTCTTGATATCTCCCAAAGGGCTGTAGATGTTGCAAGGGGGCGGATTGGTAAAAATGCCGATCAAGTCCATTGGTATTGCGCTGATATCACTCAAGCCACCTTGCCTCAAAATTATTTTGATGTTTGGCACGATAGGGCGGTCTTTCACTTTTTAACTGATGCGGCTCAGCGCGAAATATATGTTAAGCAGGTAATGCGTTCAGTTAAGCATGGGGGCTATGTAATTATGTCAACCTTCGGTCCGGAGGGACCCGAAAAATGCAGCGGATTAGATGTCGTTCGCTATGATGCCGAGCACTTGCACGGACAGTTTGGCAAGACATTTAAGTTGATTAATAGCACGACTGAAGTTCACAATACGCCTATGGGTACTACTCAGCAGTTTCTTTATTGCTTTTGTAGGATGGAGTAGCAAGCTCGAAAGAAAAGGTTTTTAAAATTTTATTCAAGGACTTTATAATTTTAGACGTGGACGGAAGTTTCAGTTTACCTATGTGATTTATTCAGAAATTTATATTTAACATTCAATTAATCTAATCATTAACACCCCGCGCCCCAAAAAATAAGCCGGTGATCGCATCTCTCAAAATTACGGATGCGCGGCTTAAATTCAGGCCAAGTAGGTTTGAGTGGAATGCGGTCAAACAGATCCAATTAGCTTAATAGATACTTCGCTAGCTGGATGAATATTAAACGGGCTTCTTCAAAATCTACCGGCTGACCATAAACTAAATCCGCTACAAATCTTTGGTAACTTTTTTTGGCCTCTATTGATTCGGAAAAGTTATCTAAGGCCATTAATAATCTCTTTTTCGGATCTTCCAAAAATTGAGGGTATTGATTTTGGTATTGCAGACCATCGGCCTGGATTATTTGATCAAACAATCCCTTAGGCAACTTATCTAATAAATGTGGGTGTTTGCGGTAAATCAAAAGCACATCATAGATATGCCTGATCAGTCGCTCATCAAACTCTTTCTGAGTTTCGATTTCAAGCGATTGCGCAGTTCTACGCAAGTAAGAGAGCACCTTTTCAGCCAAGGTTTCCGAGGCATTAATGCAGAGTATTGAAAATTTGGAATCCTCTAGAGCTAAGACCTCATCTGCTATGGATCGAATATTAAGTTGCTGGCACTCAATTAGGGGTGTTCTAGCGTGAATCTCCACTTTGAGTTCAGGGCGTAAGCTAACAACCTGAGGGAACTGACTCTCATAGTGCAGGTTAAATAGCATGGAGCTATTGCCATCGCCAGCGATAACCTCTTTTTTAGGAACTGAAAATCCAAGCGATGAAAACCCTTCAATTAAGCCATCTTTGAAGTTTCCTAATAGTTTGCGTTTCGCGCTTCCGATGAGATCATCGGAGATGATGATTTTGAAATCCAGGTCTTCTGACATCCGCTCAATAATCCCATGAGCTTTGGATAAGCAGGTCCCACCACAAAATACTAATTGAATATCTGAGGTGTTAGCGTTGCTGAGGTATCTCAATGCCTCAGTTAGATGGATGTCCTTCTCAAGTACGCCGGCGGGTAGGGGTGTTAAGCCTTCTGCGCCAATATCTTGAATTAACTCACGCTGTTGTGCGGTAATTATTTTCATAGCTAGCTGTTCTATTGCCTACGGTAATCTTTCTGCTAATACGACGGCGCCCCGTATTAAAGACAGTCTGCATTGGAATTTGGGTGCTGTCACCCTTCGCGTATTCAGTTTGCGCCTTACCTAGTTCTGGTACGACACCTAATTTTTTCAGGGCCTCTTGAGTTAATACTTCCAAGGGTTGGCGTGGTATTGGTTTTCCTGAAATGCTACTTACTTTAGCTTTGGCAAATACCCCATAGCCAATACGCACGATACGGCCCGCGCTTACCAAAGTAGATAAACCTCTACTGACTTGAGATTGACTTCCCATTCCTTCAAAATCAGAGCGCAAAAAGACCTCTCCAGCTCGATTGGAGATGGAGCGAATCATTCGGTCTTGAATATTGAGTTTTGTCATATTGTCTTGTGCAATCAATGCCCATTCACTTTATCATAAATATTCAATAAAACCCATATAAAAATTCAATAATTCCATGCAAACAATGCTCATTCACTAAATAAAAATAGCGGGAGAGTCTGCCTTAGCGGCATCATTTGTGTATGTGGATGAAGAAGGACTGATTTTGGTGCAATTTCAGCCATTCCACGTGATGAGTTTTGGGATGTTTGACCGGCAGAGAACGGCCAATAACAGCCATCGGCAGCAAATAAAACTGGGTATTATTCCCATATTTTTGGATTAATATATAACTAAAGTTATGTACAATCTATTCACAGACCTTTGAGCTGTCTTAGCCTCTCGCTAAGGCTACCGCCCCAGATTTAGAGCACAGTTCAATCCTACGGGGCGTCATGACTATCGCATTTCCATTTCAAAAATACCCACGTGCAGAGTTACTAAAAGTAGTATTTATTTTTGGCTGCTTTTTTCAAGCTGGTACTGTACTTGCTCAATGCAATGGAGGCGTTACCGTCACCACAACATTGGTGGTGAACTCTAGTTGCGCAGGTGGGAATGTAAAAGGACTGACGCTTGATACCGGGGCTAATGTAATCATTAATTCGGGAGCAACTGTCTCAAATGATGGGATTTCTGGTAGCTCTGATAGAGCTGTTGTTGTTTTGAGTTCTTCAACCTCAGCGCTCTTGACAAACAACGGGACGATATATACCGGCTCACAATGGGGATTATGGACTCAACCAGGAAGTCAAGTAAGCGTAGTGAATACGGGCTTAATTACCGCTGCAACCCAGAGATACGGGATTGCCAATACGGGAACAATTACATCTTTAACCAATATCGGAAGTATTTCGGGGGCATGGGCTGGCATATCAAGTGGCGTATCAACTTCTGCAATTACCGTTTTTAACAATTTGCAGGGGCAGAGTGGGTCTACATCAACTCCAGTAAGCCTAGTTGGTTACTTGCCACTTAGTTACAACATCATCATTAATGGCGCCAATAGCTATGGTCAATTATCTGGCGGATCAGGTCCGATGACATTTGGTATTTATGGTGGTTCTACCGGATTTACACCCATAACCTATACTAATTCCAGTGGCGGCACCTCATCAATCGCTGCTTCATCCGTCTCTGCTGGAACCTATACCGATGTCCTTCAGGGTTTTTCAAGCTTGACTGGCATTACTGGAACAACAGGCTCTTATTCTGGCTATAACTATTCCTTGGTGGCCGATACCCTTCACTCCGGAGATTGGAATCTGGTATTCGTGCCTGGCTCTACAAGCATCCTTTCTCGCGCCACCAATCTCTTAAGTGGGGTTGGTAGTTCTCTTAATCCCGTCTTTGATGGCGGAACTTTAAAAGTCGATACTGCGGGAGCTAATTCAACGCCATTTAGTATTACTGCTAACAACGGCATGATTGATCAGAATAGTTCGACATCTAACTTCACCGGCAATATCACTAATAGCGGTGCCGGTATCAATGGCAAGCTCACTATCATCAATAGCGGCTCTGGTGGTTCAGTAACTCTATCAGGCAACAACGCCTATTCTGGCGGTACTGAAGTTGATGCCGGCGCTAATCTCTCTATTAGCTCAGCAAATAATATTGGCACCGGTGCTTTAGCATTGGTTGGTAGCAGCACATCTCCAGCCACTTTGATTACTACTGCCAGTATGACTATAAGTAACTCAATCACAGTGACTGCCGACCCCGTCTTTAATGTGGCTTCCGGAACTACCACAACAGTATCTACGCCTATCGCAGATGGCTCCTCAGCTGGCGATGTCGTGGTATCAGGCGGGGGTACTTTAGCCTTAACAGCAGCCAACACCTATACAGGTCTGACTGCTGTCAATGCCGGCTCTACCTTGGCTTTGGTTGGTGCTGGCTCTATCATGCCCTCATCAGCCTTGAACAACAGCGGTACCGTTGATGTTAGAAGCGCAAATGGTAATGTGGCCCTTGGCGGCACCTTTACCCAAACGTCAACAGGTAATCTGTTGATGAACATCTCACCCACCAATAATCAGCAAATCAATGTCACTGGCGCTGCCGCATTGGCTGGTGGCTTATCTTTGAATGCCACTGCAGGAACTTATGCTGCTGGTAAGTACACCTTGCTTACTGCAAACGGTGTGACTGGAACCTTCGGAACTTTTGCATCGAATCTATCTTCATATACCCGCTTGGGCTACGCCCTTGGTTATGATGCCAACGATGTGTATCTTTACCTTACTCCAAACGTAGCTGATACCCAGCAATCATTAGTGAACAACGCTTCTGCCTTACAAAATATCTTCACACTACAAAACACTGTTTTGGCTAATAGCTTCTCTTATGACTGTAATGTGTTTGGTGAACATGATGTGTGCGTAAGTGCTGGGGGTCGTAATACGGCAGTATCGGCAGCCAATGGCTTAAATAACACCAGTGCCTTATTAATTGCTTCTTATCGTTTAGATGAGAACAACTCCCGAGTGGGTGCTTATGCTGACCAGAACTTGTCTATGAACCAAGCTGGCAATACCGTAAATTTAGGTAACAATACACCACTCATTGGACTCTTTGCTGCCTGGAATGAAAATGCCGATGGCACAGGTACTGAAGTTAAAGCTGGTATCGCCTATGGACAAAAGAATGCCACGGTAACCCGTCAAGTAGTGAATACTTCTGAGCCCGGTACTGGTTCATCACAACTGAACAGCCAAGGCGCACAAGTGACTGCAAAGTATGGTTTTGCCCTAGATGAGCAAGTCATCGTCTCTCCATACATTGGTATGCGCTATACCCAAAATAATATGGGTGGCTACACTGAGGCTACTAGTGCAGCAGTGACTTCACCATTAACTTATGCAGCACTTAATACCAACGCTACAACTGCTCTGGCTGGAGTAGGGGCAAGCTACCGCTTTATTCCACAAGCAACTGCATTTGCTAGTGCTGGTGTTGAAACCGATACCAACACCAGCAATGGCACTTACTCCGCTACTGGGGTATCTGGTTTAACCCCAATTAACTTTAATGCCAATCCGGTAAAAACCAGACCAACAGCGATGTTAGGCGCCTACTACGATGTGATGAAGAATCAGCGTTTAGGCATTACAGGCATTTACCGTCAAGAGCCATATCAAAGGGTTTCAACAACTACCGTGATGGCGACGTATACGATTGGTATGTAATTCATTAACCAGTAAGTACTCAAGCAAAAGACCTGCCATGGCAGGTCTTTTCTTTTCTCCTAAGGGCTGAAATGGGTCGGATTCTGCCCTTTACGCATGATTGGATTTATGGGCTGCTTTTGAGTTAACTCTTGCCATGATCATCAACCAAAAAGTTTTTTCTGTAGTTCCATCGTAGCTACCACTACCTTAAGTTCTCTAAGTGTTGAGTTTGAGGCTGTTATTTCGTCAAAATTCCTATTCAGCGTTAAAGCATGAATTTGCTTTGCTTGTGCTGTTTTTCTCTCAATTACCTCAGCTTCAGCTAAAGAATTATATTTTCTTGTTCTTTCTTCTGTATCTGCGTTGTTCATCCGCTGATCAAGCTCTTCATGTGCTTTCTTTGCCATGGAGATTATGACCTTAGCTTCTTTTACTTCCTTGGCGTCTGGCGCGTCTAAAAGCTTCTTAACTCGCCATATAAAAATAAGGAAAAGGACATAAGTAGCAGCTTTTTCGAGAATGCCAAAAAATAGAATCAGGACAGTACGCATGCCTGGATGACCCCCATAACCAGCATTTTGAAAGGCTTCAATGTTTATATCCGTCCATACATCAGGGCATATATCAAACCACAACCTAGTGCATGCAAGGGCTATTTCGACTGTTGCATCGTTGTATTTATTGTTATCTTGTATTGCAATTCGACGACCTTGAGATTGCATCGCGCTAGGATTTTGTGAAACATATTTTTTGTAAACATCATCATATTTCACTTGCAATGCGGCTAGTTCAGTAACCTTTGCTTCATAAACAGAGTCCTCAACACACCCAGTTAGCCCCGCTAGAAAAAAAATCCCGATGGAATAAATCAAGAGCCGCTTCACTTTGATGCAACCAAGTAACAGCGAAAGAGATTTAATGGGTCATCCGGTCCCTTGCCAACCCAGTCAGGAATGGTGGCGTATTTGCCAGTCGGCGTCCATTTGTTTCGTTTTGAGTTAATCTCCCAAAGGGGGATCTTGGTGCCGGCAAGCATGCCCACTTCATAAGCCTTTTTAATAGCCTTAATATCGGTGACCAGATGGAAGGAACAATATTTTCCAGCCTTGATCGCTCGGAGGATTTTTATCCTCAGATCGTCGAAGTCTCTATCCCACTTACGGGAGAGCTCCACTTCAACCGCATAGGTGATAGTTGATGGCGCACCGTCCAATCCTGCAGACGGATTTTGGACGATGAACGTGCAATCTGGTTGCTTGGTTCCTGGTAGAGACTTTTCTTGAGTCATAAGTTCAGTCTCATATCTGATGATCACACCCTTTAGAAGTGCATCTAAAGTAAATTTTTGGGCTACTAAATCATGTCGAATTTTATTGTGGCGGACCTTTTGACTCTGTAAGAAAGGGTAATGGTGTAGCTTTTCAGCTCTTTGTTCGGACTCATGTAGACCCAGTGCAGTTAGCGTCAGGTAGGACTGAATGGGAAGTCCAGTCGGAGTTGGGGTTTCTTCAACCCAACCCCTTTTCACCAGTCGAGCGGAGGTGCCATGTCGTGAGGTTTGAGCTAGTTGTTGGATTATTTTCTTGGATGTGTAACCCCAGTTTCTGATCCATTCTAGTAGATTCAAATCCCGTTCCAAACCGAAGGCTGTAGGAGAAAGGCCTCCTAGCTTTGCTTTCCTCTGCTCTTGAAGTTCCAGTCGACGTGCTGGCGATAATGACATTCCTGCCCTGTGATCTTTGCGTTTTATATTGTTAGTTGCCATTGTTAGTGCCTATGTATTTGTATGTGCAATGTTCAATAGCAATGCCTTGTGGCAAAGTTAAACAGCATTTTTTATTTTTGAAATTAGCTTTTTCTAATTTCAAAATTCCAAGTAAAGGGTGTATAAAAAGGGCGTTGCCCCCACTGGACGTGGCCCTGCGGGTGTTTATGACTTGTTGCTGGACGCGCCACCTTTTCTGTACTCCGCGCTTCGCTTGGGGTGCGCCTCGCAAAGCGCGGCTACCCCCCTCATCGCAGCTCTTTTCCTGACGGAAAATCCCTGACCGATTCGAATCTCGCCTTAAGGCGATCTCCGACTCTCTCTGACGGGGGTAGCCTCGCTTCGTCTGACGACTTGCTACGGCGCACGGGCTGCGCCCCCAAACCAGGAAATCGCTCTTGGGAGAGCTAAATTGCTGGGGCAATTTTTCCTGACACTTGTCGCTGGCCGCGAGCAAGTTGTTCGGCTCCCCGCAATCATCTGCTCCCCAAACCCCTGAACGGGGTAGGGTAGCGATGCTAAAAAAAGAGGTGGTTTTCATGCTTGGCCCAACCCTTCTGAGGGCGTGTCCACACCTTCATGTTGAGCACGATAGTTCAGCGGATCGGATAACCAGCGCAGGATTTCGCCGTTCTTTTGAAAGGAACATCGCGCAGTAAATCGAATGATCGGTGGGGCAAATCCATCTCTCGAAAGCTGGCGCCACTTCTCTTTACTCACCGGGACAATGTGCTTGATATCCCCCCAGCGAGAGAACCCATCAATGGGTAATTCGCTTTTGGGATTGCCCACATTTACTTCATTTTTAGACTGTGACATCCTACTACCTCCATGTAACTTGAAAGGCCACCATGGCCAATCAGTGCATGGAAATCAGTTTCTTGGGATATCGGTCTTTTTTATAGACCACGTAGCAGCTTGGAGTATGACGCTTAGCCGCTGCGCGTCATGTTTTTGTACTCTCTAACGTACTTATAGATCGTATTGTGGGCGTTATCCGTGGTCAGCCTGACATTAAATTCACCCATCTGATCGAGTACTTCTTTTTCAATCGTCAGAGCTATTTTTCTTCCTGTGAGATCCGGATATTTACTGGCTAACTCAAATACAAATGCCTTTAACTTTTCGTATTTTTCATTGCGCTTAGCCACGCCAGAGGATCCTAGTTGAGAGAATTTCCTGCTCATATCAGAATCAGTCAGTTTTTTTGAAAGACTCTTGGTGACTATCTTCTGTACTTGAGCGACTTCATAAAGCGAGTCGGTGATTGCTTGGATATCCCCTTTGGCCGCCATAGCATTGGCGGTTGCCAATTTGGCTAGACCAAGACCAATCATGAGTGCATCGGGCAATAATGTTGGGGAGGTATAGATGGGGGAGGGGCCTAAACCATGGTTGGCCTTAATGATTTCTTTTAACCTTCCCTTGGTATGCAAATGCTCTAGTAGCAGCTGAGCATCAGAGGCGCCAATTCTCCATATTTCATAGCTATTCTCACCGTCTTCAAATGGCGTTTCTGAATCCCCATTAATTACTAGCCATCCCAATTCATTGCCTTCTTCGAGAAAATGAAGATATTTGCTATTAAAGAGTTTGGCTATGGTTAGCTCAGATAGCGCAAGGTCGACTAAAACTCGAGTATTGGGAAGCTCCGTTTGGTCATTACTCTTTGGATCTACAAGGTATCCAAGATATTGGTACCAGTCTTGGTAGAGCTTATTAAATTCATAACCTAAAAGCGATACCTCTTCGGGGATTGCCGGGTTATTTGAATTGATTACTTTAATTGACCTCACCTCTTCTAGGGTGGCGGCAAAGAGCCCCTTTTTAATTTCCTTATCGTGCTCTTCGTAATCTTTAATGTACATGAATGCTTCATGCAAATCATTTAAGCCGCTCAGATACAGATAGTCATTAAACGGGTCTTCCCATCCTGAATCAGGATCTTCAAGGAAATCAGACATATCGGCGCCAATATCAAATAATAAGAATTAGAAGTATTTGGATAGTTTAGCTGGGTTCGGAAGCCATATTTGATAGGGAAAGTACTTTTTTGCCCGCTAGAATTTAATAGACCAAGATCAGATTGAAAGGCGAATATGACACCCAAAACGCTAACTCGGCAAGAGATGTACGACCTTGTATGGTCCAAGCCCATGACGCAACTTGCAGCTGAATTTGAGCTATCCGATGTTGGACTTAAAAAGATCTGCAAAGCTGCTCAGGTCCCTACGCCTGGACTGGGTTACTGGGCAAAGCTATACATGGCAGCCACATGAATGAACTTTTCTTTGGATTGTCATTTCCGCGCACATTGAATAACTCTTTTGAAGTGGTTTTCTTACATATCTCTGAAATGAGAGCGGGGGATATGGATTCTGGTTGTAAACAGCATTTCAACTTTAAAGGTCGGGGAGTTTTAAATACTATCTACGATTCCACCCTCCACTCGTAGAGCAGCTCCAGTGGTGGCGGATGACAGAGGTGACGCGACATAGGCTACCATGTTGGCAACTTCCTCCATCTGCGCCGCTCGACCCAATATTGAAGAGGGACGATGTTGCTTCACAAAAACGGTGCCTGCTTGCTCTAATGTTTGCCCAGCTGGAGCGCTAGCCATTAATATTTTTTCCGCACCCTCCGATAATGTTGGGCCAGGTAATACGCTATTGACCGTAACGCCTGTACCGGCAGCTACTTTAGCTAAGCCACGCGCCAAACCTAACATGGCAGTCTTGCTCATGCCATAGTGGACCATGTCAGCTGGTATGTTTAATGCCGACTCTGATGCAATAAAAACCACGCGACCCCAGTTGCGCTTAATCATTTGTGGCATGTAGGCGCGTGATAGACGTACACCTGACATGATGTTGACATTCCAGTAACGCTCCCATTCCTCATCACCAATCTCAAAGAAGGGTATTGTTCCGTAGATGCCTAAGTTGTTTATCAGAATATCGCAGAGAGGAGCCTTTGAAGCCAATGCATTGCAGCCTACTGCGGTCGATAGGTCTGCAGCAACACCTTGCACACTAGCGCCTGGAGAGTAAGTCTGTACAGCTGCTATTGCCTTTTCAACGGCATAGAGTTCACGGCCATTTACAACAACCGTCGCACCAGCTTTAGCCAAGGTTTTAGCAATGGCTAGGCCAATACCAATGGTAGACCCGGTAACAATAGCAGTTTTACCGCTTAGATTAATGCTCAACATTCTTTAAGTCTCCTTTATGTAAATTCATTGATGTTTTATAGACATCAATCTAGTAAATCAATTCTTTTGTTATTCATCCCAAATCTAGAATGCCTTGATCCCCTTCATTAGAATTTTTTAGCGACGCTTGAAATTGATCTTCAGCGCTTTGAAGATTGCTTACTCTGACTCCAAGTAGTCTTAAGCTTCTGGCTAGATCAATTCTCCTTAAGCACCGTCTTGCAGCATGTCGTATAGTCTGCGGATCATTGGTGGGTAAAGCGAGCGTGATATCTCTAGTGAGGGATTGGAAATTTCCATAGCGCACTCGGATACCTATCGTCCTCCCGAGATAACCTTTATTGACTAGGTCTTGTGACAAGCGCTCACACAATTGCGACAAAATGGGACCTAAGGTCTCACGGTCACGTGAAGGATGCAGGTCTCTCTCGAAGGTTGTCTCACGACTCATATTGACTGGCTCGCCCCTGGAAATTACAGGATCGTTATTTCGCCCATGAGCACTTTCATAGAGCCAGGCGCCATACACTTTCCCAAATTGTTGCATAAGCCAAAACGGGTCTTGTTGAGCCAATTCTCCCAGGGTACGAATTCCAAGCTTGATTAGTTTTTCTTCAGATTTGGGGCCAATACCATTCATTTTTCGACAGGGTAATGGCCAGATATATTTTTCGACATCAGTTAGTTCTAGTACGAAAATTCCATTCGGTTTATGCATCTCGCTAGCCATTTTGGCGAGAAGCTTGTTGGGAGCTACGCCAATAGAGCAAGTTAATCCAGTATTGCTGAGCACCGTCATTTGAATAACTCTGGCCAATGTATGCCCACCTTTACGCTGCACTCCGGGGACGTTAGTAAAGTCTATATAAACCTCATCCAACCCCGCATCTTCGATGACAGGTGCTATTTCAGCGACAGTATCTTTCATCAGTTGAGAAAAATGACGATAACGTTCAAAGTCGACTGGAAGTAAGATTGCATCTGGGCATAACTTGGCTGCTTTCATAAGCCCCATTGCTGAGCCCACGCCAAATTGACGTGCGGCATATGTGGCGGTTGTAATAACACCTCGGCCGATATAGTCAGATAATCTTGGAAAAAATCGGAGTGGAATTTTATGGGGGCGAAAGTCATCCCATTCTGGCTCACTTTTTAAGATAAGTGAAAAAAGATCCTCTGTTTTAGCGCCCATACTACCGCCGATCACCACTGGTAAATCTTTAAGTTGTGGATACCTTAATAGTTCAGCAGAGGCAAAAAAAGCATCCATGTCTAAATGGGCAACACGCCTTGGCTGCGCAGAATTTAAGTCATTCATTTACCTAAGAATAAGTTATTAAAAAAATGACGTCAAAGAAATATAAAAATCACAAAACGAGATTGCGGACTCAGAATATAGTTATTAATAAGCCACTTTCGCCTTTCTAGGGGATGGCGGTAAAGCTAGCGCCAAAACTCCAAAGTATCTGAATTTATTGGTAGAGTTCGGCTGGCTCTGATACTAAATAAACCCAGCAATCCCTTGGTTGCGTAGGCACATTGGTTCACCATCATGGGCATTCATTCTCTGCTGGTGTGACGAAGGCGGGTCCAAAAAATCTAGGGCTTTGCAAGGGGTTTGAGGATGATAATTTTTGGCTCTAAATAGTATATGACTCGTGCGCTTAAAGCTAGCATCCCTAACTTTGATCTGTACGTAGATGGCAAATCAAAGTGGAAATTGCAATCCTACAATTTCCTGGTTTATGTACGCTGTTTCTCAAAATCTCTGTTGAATATTGCTGCAACTCAAGGGTCTTAGGGTTTGTCATAGCCAAAAATAAAAAAGCGCAATTTTTTGATGCTAGAAGTGGGAATTTAAGGTAATCAAAGAGTATTTTTTAGGGTCATTTCTGGCTAATTTAGATCATCTAAACCAAAGTCTAATAGCGCTCGATTTCACATATCAATAAATTCACTCCATGTTGTTGCTGAGTAATTAGTAAATAAGAAGAGCCTTTTTTGGCGAAAAAATTAACTTAAGACTTTATTGGGGTGGAGATAAAAATGACTTTCAAATTAAAAAGTATGAAGTTGGGTGCGGCGCTAGTAATTTTAGGCGGCGCCTTTCTGACATCACAAAATGTATTGGCTGATGAAAAAATGCAAAGTTTCTCAGCTTCTGAGTCAGGGCCATTTTGGGTTAACGTCGGCGTTGGATATGTCAACTTTAATAGTAGTGCAACCATACTATCTAACGGAAACACTATTCCAGCCAGTGCAACTGCCAGCAACAATACAACTGCATTGGCTGAATTTGGATATGACATTACAAAAAATTGGGCTGCACGTCTTACTGTAGGTATTCCACCTACAACTACGCTTACCGGTACAGGCATGCCTGGCGTAAGTGGGCAAACACTTGGTAAGGTTGGGTATGCTCCTGCCGTTCTCTCCGGGACCTACAGCTGGGATTTGGGTGTAGTGAAACCCTATTTAGGTGCCGGCGTGAATTACACCATCATCACTTCTACACAGGACGGTTTAATTAAGGGATTAGGCGTTGGTAACGGGTATGGACCTGTATTGCAAGCTGGCTTCAATGTTCCTATCACCGATAAATGGGGTTGGTATGCAGACTTTAAGCAGATTTTTCTAAAAGTAAATGCTACTGGATCAGCGTTCGGTGCACCCGCAACTGCAACCGTTACTTTAAATCCAGCAATTTATTCCACTGGAGTTTCATACCGCTTCTGATGAGCGATGCCACTGCTCATTGCTGATCGTGGCGCATTTTATACATAAGTGGTCGATTCAAAACTTGAGAGTAGAGATTTTTACTACTTAAATTTATATAAAAGGAGACTTCAATGTCATTGCTAAATAGAATGGATTGGTACGACTTAGCTCGTACTACGAATTGGACATCAAAATATGCAACGGAAGAAGAGATATTTCCACTGCTGATGTCTGGTGACTTTGGGATACCGCAAGATACCTGGGAAACATACGATGAGCCCTATAAGCAAACTTATCCAGAATATGTCAAAGTGCAGCGCGATAAGGATGCTGGCGCCTACTCTGTAAAGGCGGCCTTGGAAAGAAGCCGCATTTTTGAAAATTCCGATCCAGGCTGGAAATCTGTGATGAAGGCGCATTACGGTGCCATTGCCCGTGGTGAATATGCCGCTGCTAGTGCTGAAGCACGGATGATGCGCTTTTCCAAGGCTCCTGGTATGCGCAATATGGCTACATTGGGCTCCCTAGATGAAATTCGTCATGGCCAAATGCAGCTTTATTTCCCACATGAGCATGTGTCTAAAGACCGCCAAATGGATTGGGCCTTCAAGGCATATGACAGCAATGATTGGGCAATGATTGCTGCTCGTCATTTCTTTGATGACATCATGATGACACGAGATGCAATCAGCGTTTCAATTATGTTGACTTTTAGTTTTGAAACTGGTTTCACAAATATGCAATTCTTGGGCTTAGCAGCCGATGCTGCTGAAGCGGGAGACCACACATTTGCGAATCTGATTTCGAGTATTCAGACTGATGAATCACGCCATGCTCAAATTGGCGGACCAGCTTTAAAAATCCTGATTGCAAATGGTAAAAAAGCCGAAGCACAAAAACGTGTAGATATCGCATTGTGGGGAGCATGGAAATTATTCTCCGTACTCACAGGTCCAATTATGGATTACTACACACCACTTGAGCACAGAAAACAATCTTTCAAAGAATTTATGGAAGAATTTATTGTTGCTCAATTTGAGCGTGCATTAACTGATCTCGGTCTTGATTTGCCATGGTACTGGGACATCTTAATTAATGACTTAAACGACACCCACCATGGGATGCACATGGGTAGCTATTTCTGGCGCCCAACAGTCTGGTGGAATCCGGCGGCAGGAGTAACTCCTGCAGAGCGCGAATGGTTAGAGACTAAATATCCAGGTTGGAATGACACCTGGGGCCAGGCATGGGACGTCATTATTGACAACGTAGTTGATGGAAATATGGCTCTTGCCTATCCAGAAACCTTGCCTTACGTGTGCAATATGTGTCAATTGCCGATTCTTGGTGTGCCAGGTAAGAAATGGAATGTTAAAGACTATCCGCTCGAATACAACGGCCGCATGTATCACTTCGGATCAGAGGTTGATCGCTGGTGTTTTGAGCAAGAGCCGGAAAGATATGCTGGACATCTCAGTATTGTTGATCGCTTTTTGGCGGGCATGATCCAGCCAATGAATCTCGAAGGTGCTCTGCAGTATATGGGCATTGGTCCTGGCGAGTGTGGCGATGATGCGCATAACTATGCTTGGGCTGAAATCTACAGAGCAATGCGCGAAGAGCGAAAAGTAGTTTAACGACAAAAAATCTTGCTCACCAATGAGCTTGGTGAGCAAGCATATGAAAATATTGGAGAAATCAAAATGGCTTTATTTCCATTGACATCAAATTTTGAAGGTGACTTTGTACTTCAATTACTACCGGTCGATACAGAAAATAGTATGGATGAAGTTGCTGCTGCTGCTGCATATCACTCTGTGGGTCGTCGTGTTAGAGCTCGTCCAGGACACATCATGAGAGTACGTCGGCAAGATGGAAATGAATTCTTTCCTCGCGAAATGAAAGTATCTGAGTCTGGGCTAAAGCCTACTGAGACTATTGAGATCATCTGGGAAGAGCCTAAGGATGGCTTGATTGGCAAATTACTCAAATCATTTCAATAGGGAAGAAGTATGTCATTTACCAAGGTTTGCGCACTAGATGATCTGTGGGAAGGTGAAATGGAGAATTTCACTGTGAATGGGCATGAAATTCTATTGGTCTGTGCTGGGGAGCGTGTAGTAAAGGCCTTCCAAGGGGTATGCCCCCATCAAGATATTCCGCTTTCCGAGGGTAAGTTTGACGGCGTAAAGATTATTTGTCGTGCCCACCTTTGGCAGTTTGATGCCTGTACTGGCAAGGGTATTAATCCTGACGATTGCGCTTTAGCAGAGTATCCAGTCAAGATTGAAGGTGACGATGTATATGTCAAAACGGATGGTGTAGAGGCGCTATTTGCACATTCTTAAATTGCTACCTTTGTAAGTGCGAGCAAATTGGATGATGGGTCTTAGAGATAAGTCGAAGTAAAAAATCGCAGTCAGCGAATATTGGGAGATGAAATGAGTGTATCAAGTTCAGCGCAAGGCTATAACAACAATATGGTTGGGCCAGTAATGCGTTCAGGAGATTTAGCATTGGCAGTGATAGAGGCTGCAAAAGTGGATAACCCTGGCAAGGAGGTATTTATTGACGATAAACGCGCGTACATTCGCATTCATACAGAGCACGAGATGATTCTGAATCGTGCAACGATCGAAGAAGAGTTGGGTAGACCATTCAAGATGAATGATCTAGAGGTGGATTTGAGTTCATTTGCGGGGCAAATCGAAAGCCGCGATGACTCAATACGTTTTTATTTCAATAAAAAAGTATAAATACTAATTAAAAGATAGGAGAAAAAAATGTCTGAAGTTCAAGTATTACAACCTCAAAAATCCTGGAGCCATCTCGTAGCACGTCGTCGCAAGCCAAGTGAGTACGAAATCGTTAGTACAAATTTGCATTACAACGATAGGGATCCAAATTCCCCATATGAGCTCGATCCGAATATGTTTATGAATGAGTGGTACAAAAAGAATACTTTTGGTACGGCCCTTAAGCATGACGATTGGAATAGCTTTAGAGATCCAGACGAGATTATTTACCGCACTTACAATTTGATGCAGGATGGTCAAGAAACGTATGTTTTTGGACTATTTGATCAATTTAGTGAGCGCGAACACGACAAAGCGCTGGATAAAACATGGGTTGGATCTCTGGCTCGACGATATTCACCTTTGCGCTATCTTTATCACACGCTACAAATGTCATCCGCTTATGTTGGCCAAGTTTCACCTGCCAGCACAATTACAAACTGCAATTATTTCCAAATGGCTGACAGTCTTCGTTGGGTTAGTCATACTGCCTATCGCACCAAGGAATTATCGCTAACTCATCCAGAAAGTGGATTTGGAGTGAATGAGCGCGAGATATGGGAAAACGATGTGATTTGGCAAGGTTACCGCGAATTGGTAGAAAAGGCTTTAACGGTATGGGATTGGGGCGAGGCTATTGTCGTACTCAACCTGGTTGTAAAGCCCGCTATTGAAGAAGCGGTGCAGCGGAAGCTTGGTGAATCAGCGCGACATAACGGTGACACCTTGCTTGGACTCTTGACTGATGCGCAATTAATTGATTCGGCACGTCATCGTCGTTGGATTGCAGCCTTTACAAAAATGGCCTTAGACGTGCCAGGCAATAAAGAAATCATGCGGGAATGGATTAAAAAGTGGGAGCCTTTAGCTGATAAAGCAATCGAAGACTACTGCACCTCATTGCCTGATGTTCCTAATGCTGCGCGTGATGCAAAAGAGGCAACTAAAAACTTTAGAGCTTCTTTAGGTCTGTAATTTTAGAAATCGATAAGGTCGGGTGTAGGTTAATCCTGCATCCGATTTGACGGTGAATAGATTAACTAAAAAAGTAATTGGTTCGCTCAATAGTCCCACTCATTAAATTTTAAAAAATACGTAGGAGAGAGTTATGGAAATTGACTTAAGAACAGTCAGTATTCAGCCACTAAGGCATACCTTTGATCATATCGCAGCTCGCTTTGGCGACAAACCGGCATCGCGTTATCAAGAGGGTACATATAACCTGCAGGCGGAAGCAAATTTTCATTACCGCCCTCTATGGGATTCAGAGCATGAAATCTATGACGTCACTCGCACAGCAGTGGTGATGGAGGATTGGTATGCATTTAAGGATCCGCGTCAGTTCTACTATGGCACCTACACATTGGCCCGCGCCAAGATGCAAGATATTGCCGAATCCGATTTTGATTTTGTTGAAAGTCGTGGACTTCTAAATGCTTTATCTGATGCTGATTTAGAGAAAATTCAAAATGTATTCTTACCTCTGCGCCATGTCGCATGGGGAAGCAATATGAACAATAGTTTTATGTCAGCCTATGGATACGGAACTGCAATTACACAACCATGTCTATATCACGCCATGGATCAGTTGGGCATTGCCCAATACATCACAAGAATGGGTCTACTAATAGGCGATGTCGATGACTTAGATGCAGCAAAGAAAGCGTGGCTTGAGGAGCCAGCATGGCAACCAATGCGCAAATACATTGAAGACACATTTGTATTGAAGGACTGGTTTCAATTATTGGTTGCACAGAACTTTGTCTTGGATGGTTTGCTTTATCCGCTAATCTACCAGTCATTTGATAGTGCCTTTTCCGCTAAAGCGGGCCCTGCCATCTCGATGTTAACTCGTTTCCAATCGGAATGGTTTGATGAAACCGGTAAGTGGGTTGATAGCACTATCAAGATTGCAACAGCTGAATCAGAGGCTAATCAACAGTTGATATCTCAGTGGGTGAGTGACTATCTGCCTTTAGCAATTGATGCGATCACACCAATTGCTCACTTGGCATTTGGCCCACCCGCTGGCGATGTTGTTGGCGAACTGGTTGACAGTTTTAACCAGCGTGCCGTCAAACTCGGCGTAAAAAGATAAGGATTAAATATGTCTAATGTATTTATTGCATTTCAACAAAACGATGAGAGTCGTTGCATTGTTGAGGCAATTATTGATGACAATCCAGGCGCTATTGTTAATTACCAGCCTGGAATGGTGAAGATTGATGTGCCTAACTCAATGGTCATTAAGAGCAGCACTATCGAAGAGAAAATTGGTCGAAAGTTTGATCTTCAAGAAATGCAACTGCATCTAATTACTTTATCTGGCTATGTTGATGAAACAGATGATGAATTTAGATTGAGCTGGCCAAATTAATTGCAAATACCTTTCGTTGCACTATGTGCAATCCGAATAGATTGAGGAGATAACAATGGATGCAAAAGTAAATAAAAAATTAGGTCTTAAGGATCGCTATTCTGCAATGACTAGAGGTCTTGGATGGGATACAACCTATCAGCCAATGGACAAGGTCTTTCCGTACGATAAATTTGAAGGCATCAAAATTCATGACTGGGATAAATGGGAAGACCCATTCCGCATGACTATGGACTCGTATTGGAAATATCAGGCCGAGAAAGAACGAAAGTTATACGCAATTATTGATGCGTTTAATCAAAATAATGGACATTTAGGCGTTACTGATGCTCGCTACATGAACTGTATCAAGCTGTTCTTGTGCGGTATCTCACCGCTGGAATATACGGCTTCTCGTGGATTTACTCATGTTGGACGTCAGTTCCGTGGCGTAGGCCCTCGCGTTGCTTGCCTCATGCAAGCGTTGGACGAAGTGCGTCATGCGCAGACCCAAATCCATTCAATGAGTAACTACAATAAGTATTACAACGGCATGCATAACTGGCATCACATGCGTGATCGCGTCTGGTACCTCTCGGTTCCAAAATCCTTTTTTGAAGATGCATTCTCAGCTGGCCCATTTGAATTCATGATTGCTATTGGATTCTCATTCGAATATGTGCTGACCAATTTACTCTTTGTCCCATTTGTATCTGGTGCGGCCTATAACGGCGATATGGGCGCCATGACTTTTGGCTTCTCTGCTCAATCAGATGAAGCTCGTCATATGACTTTGGGGTTGGAATGCATCAAGTTCATGCTTGAACAAGATCCGGCCAATGTGCCTATTGTTCAAAAATGGATTGATAAATGGACATGGCGTGGATATCGAGTTTTAGCTTTAGTTTCTATGATGATGGATTACATGCTTCCTAAGCGGGTTATGAGCTGGAAAGAAGCTTGGGAAATTTACTTTGAGCAAAATGGTGGTTCTTTGTTCAAAGATTTAGAGCGCTACGGCATTCGTCTTCCTAAGTACACCGATCAAATGGAAGTTGATAAGGAACACTTATCACATCAAACATGGGCCACTTTCTATCAGTACGCTGCTGCTTGCAATTTCCATGCCTGGATACCAAGTGATGAAGAAATGGATTGGTTATCTGAGAAGTACCCCAATACTTTTGATAAATACTATCGCCCCCGTCTTGAACATTGGCGTGATGAAGAGGCGAAAGGAAATCGTTTCTATAACAAGAGCTTGCCACAGCTTTGCCAGGTTTGCCAGACGCCGATGATTTATACAGAGCCCGGAGATCCTACGCAAACTTGTTATAGGGAGTCTGACTTTAAAGATGATAAATATCACTTCTGCTCAGATGGTTGTAAGGATATTTTTGATGATGAGCCAGAGAAGTACGTTCAAGCATGGATGCCTGTGCAGCAAATTTTCCAAGGAAATTGCTTTACTCCTGAAGCTGATCCTACTGCAGCTGATTTCGACCCATTAATGGAAGTATTGAAGTTTTACGGGATGAATGTTGGTAGAGATAACTTTGACTTTAAGGGGTCGGAAGATGAGAAAAACTTTGAAGCTTGGCGCAATCTTTCGACCAAGAATTAATCAGATTATTTTAGGAGATCACAATGGCTATCGTTGCCCTCGGGGACTACAACATTCCTGCTAAGGATACTGTCGATAAATTTCATGGAAATCAATTGTTATTTATTGGGTGGGATCAGCATTTGATGTTCTGCTCCCCCGTTGCATTTCCATTTCCCCCAACTCTCCCTTTTGGAGAAATTCCCAAAATCATGAATAACCCAGGGTGCTTTGGATATCATCCGGATTATGCAAAGATCAATTGGGACGCCGTTACTTGGCTGAAATCAGGAAAACCTTTCAAACCTGATTTTAGTAAAAGTCTGGCTGAAAATGGCCTCAAACATAAGGATAGCTTGAGATTCCAGACTCCCGGCCTCACTGGAATCAAGGGTTGTGCATCCTAATTATTATCTTTATTGCGTAAATATGAGCTATCAACTGACTATCGAGCCTCTTGGGCAAACCATCACTATCGAAGATGGGCAAACAATTCTGGATGCCAGTTTGCGCGCAGGTATTTATTTACCTCATGCTTGCTGCCATGGACTGTGCGCTACTTGCAAAATTCAAGTTGTCGATGGTGAGATTGATCATGGTGAAGCTTCTAATTTCGCATTAATGGATTATGAGCGCGAAGAGGGCAAGTGTTTGGCTTGTTGCGCCATACCAAACTCTGATTTGGTAATAGAGGCGGAAATAGACGAAGATCCTGACGCGATGTTTTTGCCAGTACAAGATTTTACTGGCAAGGTCAGTCAGATTGTTGACCTGACTCCAACAATTAAGGCGATACATCTAGATTTGGATCATGAGATGCGTTTTCAGGCTGGGCAATATATCAACCTTTTTCTGCCTGATGGAGAGCAATCTCGTGCATTTTCAATTGCAAATCGTCCGAATGAAAATCAAAGTATTAAAAAACTTGAGTTAAATATTAGGATGGTGCCTGGCGGTAAAGCCACTACCTGGTTGCATCAACAAGTAACAGTAGGCGAAATTTTAAAATTAACTGGGCCTTATGGCAGGTTTTTTGTTCGTAAATCTACTGCAACTCCTTCGTTATTCATGGCCGGGGGTTCCGGTCTATCCAGTCCTCGCTCCATGATTCAAGACTTGCTAAATGACGGGTCCACTCTTCCCATTACCCTGGTATATGGGGCTCGAAACATATCCGAGTTGTATTACCACGATGAATTTTTAGATCTAGCTAAGAAATATTCAAACTTCACTTATGTCCCCGCTTTATCCGACGAGGCAAAAGATTTTCCTTGGAATGGATTCAAAGGATTTGTTCATGAAGCCGCCAAGGCGCATTTCAATAATGATTTTAGGGATATGAAGGCGTATTTATGTGGCCCACCAGTCATGATTGAGGCATGTATTGCCACCTTAATGCAGGGTCGGTTATTTGAGCGTGATATTTACACTGAGAAATTCTTTTCTGCTGCCGATGCGCAGCAGGTAAGAAGTCCATTATTTAAGAATATCTAACTGATTCAAACAAATCATGGGCTACTACGAAGTAATGATCGAAGAGACGGGTGAAAAATACCGTTGTTCAAGCTCGGAATCATTGCTCTCAGGTATGGAGCGACTCGGTAAAAAGGGAATACCTGTTGGATGTCGAGGTGGCGGCTGCGGCATTTGCAAAATTAAAGTTTCGCAAGGCAATATTGAGAAGCGGGTGATGAGTAGAGAGCACGTTTCTCAGTTAGAGGAGGAGGAGGGGTTAGTGCTTGCCTGTCGTGTCAGGCCTCTAAGTGATATTCATCTTTGCGTCGTTGGAAAAATGCAAAAAACCGTATGCGCAAAAAGGACTGGGTCAAATGAGTCCAGTCCTGATAGCGCCAATTGAATGACTTCAAACCTCTTTTACTAATTTATTAAAAGCCTGAAAAGTCAATTCAATGTGCTCAGCCAAAATCGCAGTTGCTAGATCGACATTTCGATCCATTGTTGCCCTTAATAAGCCCTCATGTTCGCTATGAACGTCTCTAGGAATCGGGCGATTGTAAAGGGCAATACGACGATAACGTTCGGCTTGGTGGTAGAGGATTGCCAGAAAATGTTTAATCCAGCGCGATGGACAAGCCGCAATTAAGACTTCATGAAAAATGCGATTTCTCTCTTCCCACTCTTCTCGCCCACCTTCATCCACCAATTTTTCTTCCGCTTTAGAAAGGCGATGAAATGCTGCCAATAAATCAGCTTCCCAGGCCTCATCTCCAAGGGCTATTGATTGCCTCAATGCCTCGCACTCAAGCATTACTCTGGCTTTTGTTATGTCTGCAAAGTCTTCAACTGAAACTGGCGCCACACAAAATCCACGTTGTCCTTCGCTTACTACTAGGGCATCTGACATTAACAAGGAAAGAGCTTCCCTCAGAGTCCCGGCTCCAACCCCGTAACCCTCTTTCAAATGCTCAACCCTCAGCTTCTCTCCAGGCGATAGACGCCCCTCGATGATGTCTCGCCTCAATTTTCGATACGCCATTTCTACCAGAGTTTTTGGTTCTAAATTAGTAGCTAACGATTCTAAGATCTTGTTTTTTATGAGTTTTATTTTAGGCATTACACAAATTGTATGGAGTGTACATAGCGGCAATTCTACATGATTTTCAATTAATACAAAATATTTATAAAATATCGAGAAATTAGATTGACTTCGAGATTAAATAATAATATTGTTATATTTAAATGATCTTTCAAGATCAAAAAAATAGAAAAACAGGGGTTGCCGTATTTTTTTAAACATGAGTTTTACGGTGATTACAAGGAGATTTTTATGGCTATGACAGGTGTATTACGTCCCGGACATGCCCAAATACGGGTGTTGGATATGGATGAGGCTGTCCATCACTATCGTGATGTATTGGGCTTAATTGAGGCCGGCACGGATAAGCAGGGGCGGGTTTATTTCCGAGCATGGGATGAGCGCGATCACAACAGTGTCATTTTGCGCAAAGCAGATCGCGCTGGAATCGACTTCTTTGCCTTCAAGGTCGCTAATACAGAGACGCTTAAGAAGCTTGATTCGGATTTACGTGCATATGGTGTTAAAACTGAAAAGATTCCAGCCGGCGAGCTGTTGGAAACTGGTGAGCGTATACGTTTTGAAATTGCAAGTGGTCATCAAATTGAGTTGTATGCAGATAAATCAAAAATTTCTGCGCCACATGAACTGTTAAATCCAGAGGCATGGAAGCCGGCGCAAGACAAAGGTATTGCACCACTACGCCTCGATCACTGCTTGCTATATGGGCCAGACATCGAGAAAGTACAAAAGCTCTTTGAGGAGGTTTTGGGTTTCTTCCTTGTTGAGCATATTGAAATTGAACCAGGCAATGATCTAGCCATTTGGTTATCAACTTCAACCAAAGCACATGATATTGCCTTTGTTCGTCATCCGGAACCAGGTAAGTTGCATCATATTTCATTCCTGCTTGATAGTTGGGAAAAGGTATTGCGAGCGGCCGACATTATGTCTGCAAGTCGTGTTTCTATTGACATTGGGCCAACACGTCATGGGGTGACTCGAGGCACTACGATCTACGCATTTGATCCATCTGGAAATCGTTTCGAAACATTCTCGGGTGGTAATTTCGGTTATCCGGATTGGGAGCCAATCAAGTGGACGATGGACGAAGTCGGTGCGGCTGTGTTTTACCACGATCGTAAATTGAATGAGGCCTTTCTGAGCGTAGTGACCTAATGATCGTAAAAGAAGATGTTCCGGGCATTTCCTGTAGGGCGGCAGCAATGGCAGTAGATGCTGCCGTTCAATATGCCACCTCACAAGGTCTAAAGATAAATGTTGCCGTTGTCGATCGTGGTGGTAATTTAATGGCCTTCTTAAGAATGCCCGGTGCTTTTCTACATTCGATTCAAATTGCAATTGATAAGTCGTATACCGCGTCAAGCTTTGGTTTTCCGACAAAAAATTGGATGTCTTTAGTTGGACATGATGAAGGAATGAAGTTAGGTTTTTCAAGCCAACCGAGATTGATTGTGTTTGGTGGGGGATTTCCTATTTTTTTGAATGACACAGAAACCTGGATTGGCGGTATTGGCGTATCGGGTGCATCAGAAGATCAAGATGAAGCGTGCGCAATGGCTGGATTGGCTGCACTTGGATTAGGTTGAAATGCCTTGGGTAATGAGGGGTTTGGAGAAAAAATGAAACAAATTTTGAATTTTATTAATGGCGAATTTATTCCGACACTTAAGCAATTTGAAAAGCGTACGCCCGTCAATAATAGTTTGATAGGCATGGTGCATGAAGCGGGGCAGGCTGAAGTGAATGCTGCAGTAGATGCTGCTAGAGCCGCGTTGAATGGGCCTTGGGGAAAAATGACGGTTGTAGAGCGGACCGATATTCTGAATAAGGTTGCCGATGAAATCATTCGCCGTTTTGATGAATTTGTAAAAGCAGAATGTGCTGATACTGGCAAGCCAGAATCTTTAGCCAGCCATCTTGATATTCCTAGGGGCGCAGCAAACTTCAAAATATTTGCTGACGTAATTAAGAATGCACCTACGGAATTTTTTGAAATGGCTACACCTGATGGCCGTGGAGCGCTAAATTATGCGGTGAGACGTCCAGTCGGCGTTGTTGGAGTTGTTTGCCCATGGAATCTGCCCTTATTGTTAATGACTTGGAAGGTAGGGCCAGCCCTAGCTTGTGGAAATGCGGTTGTCGTTAAGCCTTCAGAAGAAACGCCTTCAACTGCCACATTGTTAGGTGAAGTGATGAATGCCTGCGGGGTTCCTAAGGGCGTATATAACGTTGTTCATGGATTTGGCCCTAACTCTGCCGGAGAATTTCTAACCTCACACCAAGGTGTAAATGCAATCACTTTCACTGGTGAGACCAGGACAGGTGAAATTATTATGAGAGCTGCTGCTACTGGTTCGCGGCCAGTATCTTTGGAGATGGGTGGGAAAAATCCAGCGATTGTATTTGCTGACGCCAATTTAGATGTTGCAATTGAATCTACAGTACGCTCTTGCTTTGCTAACAGTGGTCAAGTTTGCCTAGGTACCGAGCGCGTTTATGTGGAGCGTCCGCTATTTGATACCTTTGTAGCCGCTTTGAAGAAAGGTGCTGAGGCTCTTAAAATTGGCCCCCCCTCTGAGTCTAATGTAAATATGGGTCCATTAGTCAGTCAAGAGCATCGCAACAAGGTTTTGTCGTATTACAAAAAAGCAGTTGAAGAGGGCGCTACTGTTATTACTGGCGGCGGTATTCCGCAATTGGTGGGCGATTTAAATGAGGGTGCTTGGGTTGAGCCTACGATCTGGGTAGGTTTAGATGACTCTTCCACCATTGCCCGGGAAGAAGTCTTCGGTCCTTGCACATTGATCATGCCATTTGATCATGAAGACGAAGTCGTTGAACGCGCGAACAATACAAACTATGGCTTAGCTGCCTCAATCTATACCCAAGATATTACTCGTGCACATCGCGTTGCTGGACGAATGGACGTTGGCTTGGTTTGGGTCAATAGCTGGTTCTTACGAGATTTGCGTACACCATTCGGCGGTGCTAAACAGTCGGGTATTGGACGTGAAGGTGGCGTCCATTCCTTGGAGTTTTATACCGAGTTGAAAAACATTTGCGTGAAACTTTAAGGTAAAAAATAGAATGTCTAATGTTGCTGCAATACCTGAACTTGGTGATAGAGTTAATGCTGCAGGTATCGTAACAAACCTTCATGATGTTGGGGTCGGGGAGCCGGTCCTACTGTTGCACGGCTCTGGTCCAGGCGTTACCGCCTGGGCAAATTGGAGGCTCACCATTCCAGAGCTTTCCAAGCAGCATCGGGTTATTGCGCCCGATTTAGTTGGGTTTGGTTATACCGAGAGACCTGCTCAAGCAGAATATTCTTTGGATAGTTGGGTGAATCATTCTCTTGGCATCATGGATAGCTTGGGCATTCAAAAATTTAGCGTGGTAGGTAATTCGTTTGGCGGTGCAATTGCTTTGGCATTGGCAATTCGCCACCCTGATCGAGTCAAACGAATGGTGTTAATGGGGAGCGTGGGAGTTCCATTTTTAATTACGCCCGAACTTGATGCCATATGGGGATATCAGCCTTCCATGACAAATATGAGAACTCTTCTGGATATTTTTGCGCATGATCGAGGTTTGGTAAGCGATGAATTGGCAGAGCTGAGATTTCAGGCAAGCATTCGCCCTGGTTATCAAGAATCATACGAGAAGATGTTTCCAGCGCCACGCCAAAGATGGGTGGATGCACTCAGCAGCTCCTATGCGGAGATTTCTAGTATTAACGCTCAGACCTTGATTATTCATGGCAGAGATGACCGAGTGATCCCTCTTGAGAATGCGCTGCTCCTCAATAGATTGATTAAGAACTCTCAAATGCATATTTTTGGTAATTGTGGGCATTGGACGCAGATTGAGTGCACCAAAGATTTCAACCAGTTAGTAAAGAATTTTCTCTCTTAAAAATAAGAAAGTAATCATCAATGGAAAAGAAACAAATTCAACAGTTAGGTGATGAGCTCTATACGGCTTTATCCACTGGAAAAACTATAAGTCCCCTTACGTCAAGAGGGTTTGATATTAGCGTTGTAGATGCATATCACATTCAGCAGCGTGTTTTGGCTAGCCGAATAGAAAAGGGTGAAAAGATCATTGGCAAAAAAATCGGCGTCACTAGTAAGGTTGTTCAGGACATGCTCAATGTACACCAGCCTGACTTCGGTTATTTATTGGATGGGATGGTCTACAACGAGGGTGAATCTATCCCAATGTCTAGCCTGATACAACCTAAGGCTGAAGGGGAAATTGCTTTTGTATTGAAAAAAGATTTGATGGGTCCGGGAATTACGAGTGCAGATGTCTTGGCTGCAACAGAAGGGGTTATGGCTTGCTTTGAGATTGTCGACTCCCGTATCGAAGATTGGAAAATTAAGATTCAGGATACGGTTGCTGACAATGCCTCATGCGGAGTGTTTGTATTGGGTGACAGACTTGTTCCAGTCGAAAACTTGGATTTATCTCTTTGCGGCATGGTGGTCGAAAAAAATGGAGAAATTATTGGCACGGGAGCTGGGGCAGCTGCTCTCGGATCTCCTGTAAATGCAGTTTGCTGGTTGGCAAACACTTTGGGTCAACTGGGTATCCCTCTTAAGGCTGGAGAAGTAATTTTATCTGGATCGCTTGCCCCTCTATTTCCCGTAGCTGCAGGCGATAGCTTGCGTGTTTCCATTGGTGGTATAGGCGGATGCTCCGTCAGATTTGTTTAACAGTAAAAAAGGTCATTTTATGAAAAAAATTAAATGTGCAATTATCGGCCCTGGAAATATTGGCACCGATCTGCTCTACAAAATAAAACGTAGCCCAGTCCTCGAAGCTGTTTGGATGATTGGTGTTGATCCTGCATCCGAGGGACTAGAGCGCGCTCGACAATTGGGCCTAAAAACTACGGCAGATGGTGTTGATGGATTTCTTGAGCATGCCATTGCAGATGGTGTACAAATTGCATTTGATGCAACCTCGGCTTATGTCCATGCTGAAAACAGTCGGAAATTGAACGCTTTGGGAATTATGGTGATCGACTTAACGCCTGCAGCGATTGGCCCTTACTGCGTACCGCCAGTCAATCTTGCTGAGCATGTTGGGCATCGTGAGATGAACGTCAACATGGTGACTTGCGGCGGTCAAGCCACAGTGCCAATTGTTGCCGCTATTTCACGGGTTCAAAAAGTGAACTACGGAGAAATTATTGCTACAGTCAGCTCTAAATCTGTTGGTCCCGGTACTCGCAAAAATATTGATGAATTTACGCGTACCACTGCCGGTGCTGTAGAGAAGGTTGGTGGCGCCCTAAAGGGTAAAGCAATTGTCGTTATTAACCCTGCAGAACCTCCATTGATCATGCGCGATACCGTTCATTGTTTAACTGATGAAGCTCCTAATGTTCAGGCAATTACAGACTCGGTTCATGAAATGGTTAAAGAAGTTCAAAAATATGTACCTGGTTATCGCCTGATGAACGGCCCAATTTTCGATGGAAATCGTGTTTCAGTCTTTTTGGAAGTTCAGGGGCTGGGCGATTACTTGCCTAAGTATGCAGGCAACCTTGACATCATGACGGCTGCGGCAGCGCGTACAGCAGAAATGTTTGCCGAAGAAATTATTAGTGGCAAGTTGACTCTTGCTCCAGTGGTGATTTAAGGAGAATGAATATGAATTTAAGTGGAAAAAAAATTACAGTACATGACATGACCTTGCGTGATGGAATGCATCCGAAGCGGCATCAGATGACCTTAGACCAAATGGTTAATATTGCTACAGGGTTAGATGAGGCGGGCATCCCATTGATAGAGGTGACTCATGGCGATGGGTTGGGTGGTTCATCGGTCAATTATGGCTTTCCTGCGCATTCCGACGAGGAATATCTTGGTGCGGTGATTCCTAAGATGAAAAATGCCAAGGTCTCGGCCTTGCTTATCCCAGGGATAGGAACAGTTGACCATCTCATGATGGCAAAAGATCTGGGCGTCAATACTATCCGCGTAGCCACGCACTGTACCGAGGCCGATGTCTCCGAGCAGCATATCAGTATGGCTAGAAAATTGGACATGGATACGGTCGGTTTTTTGATGATGTCCCACTTATCCCCCCCTGAGGATTTAGTAATCCAAGCGAAACTCATGGAAAGTTATGGCGCTAATTGCATTTATGTTGCTGATTCGGCTGGTTACATGCTGCCAGATGATGTTAAAAAAAGCGTCAATGCTGTACGTCAAGCGCTTGATCCAAAAACTGAGCTTGGTTTTCATTCCCACCACAACTTAGGAATGAGTATTCCTAATTCACTGGCGGCAATCGAAGTGGGTGCTAATCGCATTGATGCTGCGGCTGCTGGTTTAGGTGCGGGCGCTGGAAATACTCCAATGGAGGTATTTGTAGCAGTTTGCGAGCGTATGGGGATTATCACTGGCGTTGATGTATTCAAAATTAGTGATGTGGCCGAAGATCGTGTTGTTCCAATCATGGACCACTTAATTCGCATCGACCGTGATGCCTTAACGCTTGGCTATGCAGGTGTGTATTCATCCTTCCTGCTTTTTGCTAAGCGTGCCGAGAAGAAATATGGCGTTTCAGCTCGTGAAATTTTGCTGGAATTGGCGCGTCAGAAAATGGTTGGTGGTCAAGAAGATATGATTGAAGATACCGCAATTACACTTGCACGGGAAAAGGGGTTGACGGTATGAATCTTACCAAGGAAGTCATTGCTCAATTAGCGGAACATCTTGAGGATGCCGAATTAAAAGCATTCGATGTTTTAAAGATAACCGACGCACATCCGGAGATGGATTGGGATGATGCCTATGCCGTCCAGGCAGAGATTTTGCGCCGCAAGTTAGCTAGGGGTAATAAGCTTGTAGGATTGAAGTGTGGCTTAACCTCGCATGCAAAAATGAAACAAATGGGTGTGGATACCGCTTGTTTTGGATTTTTAGTCGATACTTTTAGCGTGCCATCTGGTGGGGATATTAAGATTAAAGAGTTAATCCATCCGAAGGTGGAGCCTGAAATTGTATTTGTTCTAAAAAATGCCTTGAGGGGTCCAGGGTGTCATGTAGGCTCAGTTCTCGCCGCTACAGATTTTATTATGGCTGGAATCGAGGTCATCGATTCTCGCTATAGAGACTTTAAGTTTGATCTTAAAAGCGTGGTTGCCGATAATTGTTCCTCTTCACGGTTTATCCTTGGAAATCAAGCCGTTCCCGTTAATCAAGTGGATCTCCGCACATTGGGTGTAGTAATGGAGATTAATGGGCAGGCTGTCTCTATTGGCGCAGGCGCAGCTGTTTTGGGTCACCCAGCCGCTGCAATCGCTATGCTTGCCAATCATTTGGGCGCTCGTGGAGAAGAGATTCCAGCGGGAACCATGATTCTTTCTGGCGGAGTCACCGAGGCTGTAGCGGTAAAAGAAGGTGATTTTGTAAATTTAAACATCCAATCTTTGGGTGGCGTAAGTACCCGTTTTATTTAACCCACCCCCCTTAAGGAAGAATTTATATGCCTTTCGCACAAATTTTTTTAGTATCTGGCCGCACTGAAGAGCAAATGAAAGCAGTGATTGAAAAGGTGACGGATGCTTTGGCTGAGGCTGTTGGCGCGCCACGAGAAAATGTAAGAGTTTGGATCCAAGAAGTACCAAATACTCAATGGGGAATTGCCGGAAAGACAGCTAAAGAGTTGGGCCGATAGTAGGGAAAACAGTATTTGGCTTAATCCATATTTGCAAGTAGTATGTGCAAATAAATGTTTCGGGTCACGCAAATCAAATTTGGGTAATCAGTCATTTTCCTTGTGAATAGTGGCAGTGCGCGCTAAACAGAAAAGCTACCCATGAACACGGAATTTAACAAACAAGTACTTGCCAATATTGCCCCGGTAAGAGGGGTGATATTAGGGGTCAACGACTCTACAGAAATAAGGCGCCAAAAATACGCACGCATTATTCTGGATGCGATGTATCAGTTTTTAGGTTTGCTGGATATTAATGGCTCAGTTCTCGAAATTAACTCTGCCGCCTTGGAGGGCGCCGGAGTTCGGCTTGAGGATTTAGTTGGCAAGCCTTTTTGGGAGACGCATTGGTGGGCAGTTTCTGAAGATGCCCGTAATCGCGTTAAATCCATGGTTGAGCAGGCTAGAAATGGCGAATTCGTGCGCTGCGACATCACCGTATTCGGTGATTTGCATGGTCAAAAAACTATTGTTGTAGATTTTTCTTTAACCCCTATTCGCGACGATGAGGGGCGCGTAGCCTATTTACTTCCTGAAGGAAGGAATATTAGCGAAAAAGTAGCTATGCAGTCTGAATTAACTCAAAAAAATGAAGAGTTAAATATAGCGTTAAATAAATTGCAGGAAATTGATGGATATAAAACGAAATTTTTCGCAAATGTTAGTCATGAACTGCGAACCCCCCTGGCGCTTATCTTGGGTCCTTCCGCGCAACTCCTAAAAGAAGCACAGCAGGGTGAGGGACGAGATCTAAAAAGGCTGGAAACAATCAATCGCAATGCCTTGTCGCTTCATCAGCAGGTAAATGACTTGTTAGACTTGGCTCGAATTGATGCAGCTCAGATGCCCTTAATGTATGTATGCGCCAATCTGAAAACCCTTGCAGCAGATATCTTATCCAGCTTTTCTTCTGCCGCAGAAGACCTCTCTATAAGCTTACTGGCTGCAACCGAAAAAGATGTTTACGCTGATATCGATCGCTCAAAGTTTACAAGAGTTTTGGTTAACTTGATTTCTAATGCCTTGAAATTTACACCTAATGGCGGGCGCATCACTTGCTCCTTGGAGTTGATATCAAACTCCCATTTTTTATTAAGTGTTCAGGATAATGGTCCAGGTATTGCACCTCAATTAAAGGAGGATATTTTCAATAGATTTATTCAGGCCCCTAGTGAGTTCTCTCGAAATGGTAGTGGCTTGGGTTTAAATATCGTTAAAGAGTTTGTGGAGCTCCACCGAGGTACAGTATCCATTCATGATGCTGTTGGGGGAGGCGCAATTTTTCAGGTTGAAATTCCCTTGCGTGCCCCTGATGGAGCTTTTTTCCGTGAGAGTGGAAATCTCGTCATGCCAATCCCTTTTTATGATGTATCTAGGAAATCTTTTCAGTCTCCGGCCATTGAAGCCAAAGTGGTCAAAGATGGTAGTCCTTACGTGTTGGTAGTTGAGGACAATCCTGAGCTTCGGAATTTTTTGCATGACGTCTTAAGTGATGATTTCAACGTAGCCGTTGCCGCAAATGGAATAGAGGCGCTTAATGTTATAGATCAGGCCATTCCTGATCTTATCGTTACCGATTTGATGATGCCTGAAATGGATGGGGAGCAATTAGCCCTCGCTATTCGTGATAACGAACTCTTTAATAGCATTCCAATCGTGATCCTTACTGCCAGGGGCGATGATTCCATAAGAGAGCATCTACTGCAAAACTATGTCCAGGATTATCTGACAAAGCCTTTTTCACTTCAGGAATTAAAGGCTCGAATCCGTAATTTAATTTCAGTGAAGCGAACGGTCAATATTCTTCAGAAAGAATTAGCGACCCAAAGCTCCGATGTCTGCGAGCTTACTCAAAGCTTGGTTGAAAGTCGAAAATCATTACAAGACAGCCTTCTTGCGCTGCAGATTTCAGAGCGTCGTTGGCATGGTTTATATATCAATACTGCCGTAGGAATCGGCTTGGCGGGCAGGGATGGTCGAATTTTGCATGCTAACCCAGCATTGCAAGCAATGCTGGGTTACAGAGAAAACGAGATCATAGGCATCTCTTTTATTGAGATCACCGAGAAATTTCTTCGCAATAAAACAAAACACAGCATTAATGACGTTTTCGAAGGGAAAGTCGAGAGCTATCACATACAAAAATCCTATCAAAAGCGAAATGGAGGGCTGTTATGGGCGAATGTGAGCGTTTCATTAATTCCCGCCACCGGTAGTGAAGAGGCGCAATTAGTGGTTATTGTTGAGGATGTTACTACTCAGAAGAATTCCGAAAAAGCACTAAAGACCTCACAAACAGAACTCGCTAGGGTTTCTCGTTTTTCAATGATGGGGGAGTTGGTGGCATCAATAGCCCATGAAGTGAACCAACCCCTCGCCGCTATTGTTGCCAATAGTCAGGCTGCCTTAAGGTGGATCTCACGAGATCCACCGAATTATGAGGAGGTGGTTAGTACCATCAATAGAGTTGGCCGCGATGCAGATCGAGCAAGTGATGTTGTTAAACGGATTAGAAATTTCCTAAGTAGTGGTTCATTGAAATTGGAGCAGATTAACGTTTCAGAAATGCTCCAAGACTTGCTTATGATTTTGCAGGCAACCATACTGGAAACAAAAACAGAAATTTTTGTGGAGATAGATGAGGGTTTGCCTATATTTATGGGGGATCCGATTCAGATCCAACAGGTATTGCTAAATTTGATTGTGAACGCCATGGAGGCAATGCGCGAGCAATTAAGCATTAAGCGCACGCTCAACATTAAGGTTTCTAAAAATGTGCGAGAGGGTATTGTGTTTGCTGTAAAAGATAATGGCTTTGGAGTCTCATTAGACCTACAGGAGAAAATATTCCAGGCACTTTTTTCCACGAAAAGTAAGGGCTTGGGAATGGGCCTGGCAATTAGTAAGACCATCATTGAAAATCATGGAGGTAGATTAAGATTGACCTCTAAAATAGACGATGGAGCTGAGTTTATCTTTAATATCCCAATTCAATAATGAGCCTTATTAAACCCGCCACTTCTACGGTTTATATCGTGGATGACGATATTTCAATTTGTGAATCATTAAGTAGTCTCATTCGCTCAGAGAGCGATGGGCTTATCGTTGAGTTTTATACATCAGCGCAAGATTTTCTCCAACATGCCAATTTAAAATCCTCCGCCTGTCTTGTTTTGGACGTTCGAATGCCTGGATTGGATGGGCTAGGACTGCAAGATCACCTCAGTGAGCTTGGAAAGCGTATCCCTATTATTTTTATGTCAGGTAATAGCGAGGTGCCCCAAGTGGTGCGGGCAATTAAAAAAGGGGCTGTGAATTTCCTGAATAAACCTTTCAAAGATACTGATCTTTTAAATGCTATAGATGAGGCTTTACTCCAATCGACCCTGTCGTTTGCAGAGCAAAATAAACTTGATCAGTTGTGCGCTTGCTTTGAAAGTCTTACCTTGAGGGAGAAGCAGATTTTGGTTGAGGTAGTAAAGGGCAAGCTCAATAAATCCATTGCCAGTGATTTGGGGGTTACGGAAAGCACTGTTAAAGTTCACCGACACAATGTGATGGGTAAGATGAATATTAAATCTCTTCCAGAGTTAACCTTGGCACTTCAAAAGCTCAGAAAAATCTATCAAAGTGAACTTGATTAAATGGTACCTTATGGTCAACCATGAGTAACTCCTGTAGAGCTTGCGTCATGGGTGGGGGTCCGGCAAAATAAAATTCAAAATTTCCAAGTTCTGCGTTTAATACTGAGCTAAGTTGTTGGTGTACAAATCCTCTCTGACCACTCCACTCATTACTCTCGTCCACATGCGAGACTACGGGTATAAAGATAATTCGATCCCCAAATCCTTTTAGATTTCTCAGCATGTCTTCGCCGCAAACATCAACAGGCGTACGTGCACCATAGAAAAAGTATAGTTTCCTATCTGTTAATAAATCGGCCTCTACCGCGCCTCGTGCTATTGAAATCATTGGGGCTAGGCCAGAGCCACCCGCCACACAAACAATGTCTCGCTCGACATTTGGCCTTAAATATGCCAATCCATACGGCCCATCTATGTCAATTTCTGCGCCTACTACCAGCTCATCAAATAATATTTTTGTGCCACTTCCATTAGCAACCCTTCTGATTTGAAAGTGCCATTCTCGTGAGTCATTAGAAGTATTGGCCATTGAATACGCCCTGGAGCTCTCTATTCCCGGTATATCAAGCAGGGCAAACTGTCCTGGCAGAAAGTTGGCATGATCTTCAGCCAAGAATCTAAATTCTCTAATGTCATGAGTAATTGTTTGCGAGCCAATAAACTTTGCTCGCTGCCTAGATGGTGGAATCTGAGGTACACATTCGGTGGATGTGGTCGCCTTAATGCTGATATTGTCGAGCGCTTTGCACTGGCATGCCAAATGTCGTCCACGACTTCTATCTCGATCGCTAAGTCCTGGAGCGTTAGACCATAAAGTTTGGATTTCACCTTCGACTAGCTCAAACTTACATGCCCCACAACCTCCGGAGTTACATTCATAAGTCATTCCAACCCCGGCGCGCAATGCAGCGCGAAGAATAGTGTCGCCTGGACTCTGGCTAAAGGTAGCGCCATCTTTTGCATTGGTGATAATGGGGTTGCTCATGGAAGATCTCCATATAATTTATGTGATGCATCGGTCATGCGCTCCACCCAAGTGCCAGCTGCTTTTGTATTTGTTTCGAGAAAAGTAACGTGGTTTTTTGTGCAGAATTCTTCAAATGCCTTAGTGCTGAGAAGAAGCTCAACATAAAGCTCAGGCTCGCCGATTGCAAATTCAAACTCAATGAAACCATCTGGACGTTCTTTGCAAATCCGTACATACCGCTTAGAGGCATCAAAATCAGGCTTTGAAGGGGGCATAAATATCTTTTCCATGCTTTCTACTTTTACCGGGCCACATATTAGAGTTTGCTTAATACCCACTTATAAAAAAATGAAAAGTAAGAATATAAGCCTCTAAAGTCCCATAAAATCAATATTTACATAAAATCTCGATAAAAGCAAATATTTTATTAGTTTTAACTTTTTTGAAGCCCCAATTACTTTGAGTAATCAAGGGGGCGCCAGTTTGGGAGTCGCTTAGGGGTCTATTGGTTAACAATTGATCTCTAAACACTTAGGGTAGGCAGAATGTTTACAAAAGTGCTGCTGTAACTGCATTACCCATTTCTGATGTTGTCACCTTTTTGGTCCCTTCGGTATAAATATCTACCGTGCGGTAACCTTGAGCTAGAACTTTTTTAACTGCCGTTTCAATGCGGTCAGCTTCAGTAGGCATTTCCAATGAGTAACGCAACATCATTGCCGCTGATAAAATGGTCGCCAAAGGATTTGCTATCCCCTTGCCAGCAATATCGGGGGCCGAACCATGACTCGGTTCATACAGACCCTTATTGTTTTTATCTAGGGATGCAGAAGGTAGCATGCCGATAGAGCCGGTTAACATTGCGGCTTGGTCTGACAAGATATCGCCAAATAAATTTCCAGTTACGACCACATCGAAGGCTTTGGGGGCCTTCACCAATTGCATGGCAGCGTTATCAACATACATATGTGAAAGCTCAATATCTGGGTATCCTTTAGCAGTGCGAATCATCACTTCTCGCCATAACTGAGATGTTTCTAAAACATTTGCCTTATCCACGCTGCAGACTTTTTTGCTGCGTTTTCGTGCAGCTTCAAAAGCAACCTTAGCGATACGCTCTACCTCGGGCTCGCTGTAATGCATCGTGTCATAACCTTCGCGGGCACCTTTAAAGAGGGGCAACTCAGAGCTACGAATGCCACGTGGCTGACCAAAGTAGATGTCACCATTCAATTCACGAACTAACAAAATATTGAGGCCACTAATAATTTCAGGTTTTAAGCTTGATGCTCCAGTTAACTCTGGGTAGCAAATGGCGGGCCTGAAGTTCGCAAATAACTCAAGATGCTTGCGTAATCCTAGAATTGCTTGTTCGGGACGTAATTCGCGGGACAGGCTATCGTATTTCCAGTCGCCCACGGCACCAAAGAGAATGGCATCTGAATTTTTCGCCAGATCAAGTGTCGCAGGAGGCAATGGATGACCCGCAGTCACATAGGCAGCTCCGCCAACAGGTGCGGTTTCAAAATCAAACTTATGACCAAGTGCATTTAATACCTTGATCGCTTCAGTAACGATTTCTGGGCCGATTCCATCGCCTGGGAGAACTGCAATTTTCATACAAGACCTTTAAATTTTATAAAGAGGATCAGGATATATCCTACAGTCATATTTTTTCATGAGTTAAATAGGCCTTCAAAAGCATTTTGTCAACAACACTGCACAATGCCGCCTCTTGAAATGGTTTTTGAATGAAATCAATCGCCCCTTGTTTGATAGCCTGAACGGCTAATTTGACCTCTCCATGCCCGGTAATGAATGTCGTGGGTAGCTTAAAACCCTGCTTAATCAGTTGTTCTTGAAGTTCGATTCCCGATATGCCTGGCATTCTGATATCTAATATTAAACAGGCCACTGGATGCAATGCTTTGTTTGCTAGATGATGTAAAAAACGTTCAGCATTTTCATGGCTATCCACTTTGTAGCCATTGCTTTCTAGTAAGGAGATCAATGATTTACGCATTGATTCATCATCATCGACTAAGTAGACTACACCAGAATTTTTGAGAATATTTTTCACTTGCTTATTAAATGCATTAGGACATTGGAGTACAAGGCATCAAATAATAGGCTAGTGTGGTGCGATTGAGATTAGGATAAAACCCTAACGAAGATCAGTAAGATGGAGGCGGAAACCTGGAATTGAACCAGGGTGATTAAATTTGCAATCTCATTCATAACCACTCTGCCATTCCGCCAAAGTCTATTAAAAAGTACGCTAACTTAAACCTTTCTTTTTTGTTGGGGGAGGTTTATTGCAGGCTTAACTAGTAAGATTCTTAATTAAATCGAATACCGTAGGACCGCTTAGCGTGGCTTCAATCATTTCTGGACTAATATTTTTATTAATTGATGGTGAGGTGGTGTGCTCGCCGAAATCCGATGCCTCCATATCAAGTTTGGGCGAGGAGTTAATTAATTCTTTAACCCATTCAGGGTACGTATTGAATGAAGTCTTAAATACTTCATTGGACTGGAATCTTTTAAACAGTGGCTGTGAATACCCAAAAGTGGTAACTAAGCCCATGATGAATTGATCTATTTCGGACCAAATTTTATCTGGAATTAAAAATAAATAACCCATTAGGACGTTGCTAATCACCCACGCCTCATTAATGGTGAGTGGCAGCAGAACTAATTCATGGCCTTCTTTTCTTAAGATACCTAAAGCATTTGGATTATTTGAGAAAAGTTTTGCTATTAAGAGATTTAGATCTTTTAGTGAATTTTTAAGGGATGCATTTTCATCGAGATTGTAAAATTCTGGCTCAGCATCATAGATTGCTATCAAGTCATCTCTTGATGCGTTGACTGCCTTGGACAGGATTTCATATTCGTTGAGGGATAGTACAAAATTATGTACAGAAGTATTCATATTCTTTCTAAAATCATTGTTGTCAAAAATAGTTATCCACTATGTTAATGCCTCCTGGGTTATTGCGCATGAGTTTTGGGTCTAAATAGTTAGGTGCAACGGATTTGTTGCGAGATGTTTCAAAGATTTTCAATTTAAGATTTTATTCGGCATTAATGCAAAAGTCCCAAATTCCGGAAGCATCGGATTGGTATAGTTTTCTCATGCGTTCATCTAGTTCAAGTCCTAGGTAGGTACCCTTAAAGCTCAGTTGGTTAGAACGGGGGCTCATAATCCTTTGGCCCCAGGTTCAAGTCCTGGCGGGCCCACCAGAAATGAAAATACCAACCTTTGGGTTGGTATTTTTTAATTGTTAATTGGGTGATCTAAATTTGAAATGCCTAAATGTTCATGTAAAACATCTGTGGCTTTAAAGTATTCATCTGAGTCCAGTCCTCCACTCAGGAATAATAGTTTAGAGGTAATAGTTGAAGGGGTAATATCAATCAAGCTTCTATTTGAATCCTTGATGACTGAATGAGCTGCAAATCTATAGAATTCCATTGCGGATGCATCCACACACACCCAGCCATGAACGATCTCGCCATTACCTTGTCTTGAATACCATTCGGCGCAATTCTCATGACATTCATTAGCTTTTGGTTGCCAGTCTCGTAGTTCAACCTTAATCCTAGGGACATGGATCGCTTCGCCTCTTTTTTCATAGAGTAACTTTGCATAATTTCGGTGAGCTTCGGATGGTGGCTTTAAATAGCCTAAATATAGGGTCATTAGGAAAATTTACTCGGTATTTTCATATCTAGCAACCGAGGTTCAGGAAGCTTTGTTGAGGGTGTTGTCGATATTAGTCATCCGAGATGGTAATCCCC
>Ga0364914_10085_pt1 | contig 40355 bp, 38 predicted proteins | sample ExccelJu500001D3_3_FD_206954 | JGI IMG/M metagenome (GOLD analysis project Ga0364914, IMG submission 206954) | Enriched cells from Trout Bog Lake Hypolimnion, Wisconsin, USA - BchlTB.June25.5000.01.D3 | ecosystem: Environmental > Aquatic > Freshwater > Lake > Hypolimnion/Profundal zone | place... | reverse complement strand
AAATCTAAAACTGAGGCACTGACTTTTGCTGAAGCCCGATGGAACAACGAAAAGAAACAACAACAGATTACCGAACTAAAAAAGTTGAATAAAGCAGTATTGGCAGCAGAGTTGGCGGAATCAAAACAACATAACGGCAAAGGTACCTGAAGTGATCAGAAAGGTGGAAGTGATGGACGATTGTGTGTATGCCAGGAAAATGCACGACATGGTAACTCCCATCAATACCGAATACAGGGCAAATAGAATGGTAGCAGTCGAGAATGACAATGTTTTAATTCTGGAAGACAGAAACCAGACAATAGCGAATTGGGCAATAATGATTCCAAAGAAGCTCATTTTGCTGGAGAAGATGATCCTCAGGAGCTCTTCCGAGTTTGATACCTTATAGGCCGTGCCGGCAGTAATCAGTAATGCTGCGCACATCCAGACATACACCTTGCGTATTAACAAGGTCTGACTTACTTCGATTTGTTCTGAAATGTATGAATCCATAATTGTTTTAAATTAATTATTAATAGAATAAGTAGCGAATAGTTATTTTGCATTCAATGTATTTATGATCTAAATGAATATCGCCAATCAGCCAAGCCAAGGCTTTATAAGCTATAAAATGAGTAAAAACAGGATTGATTTTTATCAAGCAACAAAACTACTCATTATAGTTGAAATTATCTATATCCTTGTTAATTATTTTGTTTTCGAACCTCTGTATTCCCAAAATAATTCATCTATATTTACATCTCATTACTAATTCTAGGATAATGAAAAAGTTTCTTCTCTCTATAGCTCTCTTTTCTAGTACAGTTCTGAGCATTTTTGCCCAATCGCAGTCAAACTTTGAACTCCCTGCCATTACCCCAACCGATATCATCATTAAACACACAGCCTATACCCTGTCATACAATAAAAGTTTGTACAGGCTAATTGGGTGGCCTAGCTGACAGCACCTCATACCAGGATCATGGTGAAGCGTTCCAATGCCTTTCCGGATTATAATGTTCCCGAGGGATCTGCCACCAACGTCGATTATCAGGGGTCAGGGTATGACCGCGGGCATTTGGCTCCGGCCGGAGATATGAGCTGGAGTTCACAGACTATGGAGGAATCGTTCTTTTACAGCAATATGTCACCACAGGTGCCCGGCTTCAACCGTGGGATATGGGAGAGGCTCGAAGATCAGGTCAGGGAGTGGGCTATCGAGAATCAGGATATTTATGTGGTGACAGGACGGTATTAAATGGGAGACTTCCCGCTATAGGACCCGATAAAGTTTCTGTACCACGTTATTTTTACAAGGTCATTCTGGATTATACGTTGCCGGGGTTAAAGGGCATCGGCTTTATCATGCCCAACGCCTCATCCACCCTGCCACTCCAGTCGTATGCCGTTTCCATCGACAGTGTGGAGAAGGTCACCGGCATTCATTTCTTTCCCTCACTACCAGCTAAGGATGAGAAAGCCCTTGAAAAGGCGGTGTGTTTGGGTTGCTGGTCATGGACTTCCTCTTCTACCCAACATAATACTCATGCTGCTAGCGCTCTTCGCCCCTCTCCCAAGGGAGAGGGGTCGGGGGTGAGGTCTCAATGTACTGCCATCACCCAGGCAGGTACGCGGTGCAAGCGAATGACTTCCAATCCTTCGGGTCTTTGCACCCAGCATGAAAAAACCTTAAAGCGTACGAAGTACCTTTGAGCGTTTTCTTAACAAATTCAACGAAACAAAGAAAACGCTTTTGTGTCCTTCGGACGACAAAAGGTTTTCGCTAATCGTTAACCGTTAATCACTAATTCTTCTTCTTCCCATTCTGTGCCCACGGAGTAGCTGTTTCCCGGACCTCCACACTGGTGCCCTCACCGTCGAGGATGGGGCATTTTTTAGCAATACGTACTGCATCGTCCATATCCCAGGCACGGATCACAATGTAACCCGTTACCGATTCTTTTTTTTGCGTATAGGGTTCATCCACGAGCACGTTAAAGGGTCGGATCGTCTTGCCGCTATAGGATAAATGGTTGCCCCCATCCGCCAATTGCCCTTTATCGCCGATATAATTGATCCAGTCCATCCAGTCAACCATATACATTTCCATTTGCTTGGCTGACGGTTGTGCTTCCGGGGTGGTAATATCCATACGGAACAACAGTACATATTCTTTCATCTATTTTTAATACTTTAAATTTTTCACAAAATTACGAAACTTATTAAACATATAATTGACTGGAGTCATAAATCCATTCTTTTTTCTGTGTAAGGGAATGATTCCGGCAATACAACTGAGATCATCAGCTCTATTCAAAAAAACGTTGATTTCTTGATTTTGTTTAATGTTTGAAAAGAAATAGTATAGTAAGTATAACATCATTTGAACCGGATAAGTTGAAATCCTCACTATAAACCTCTTGAAGAATCTCTTGAAAACCTCAAAGAGTACGGAGTACCTTTGAGAGTTTTCTTTAGACGGATTAAGAAAACACTATTGTGTCATTCGCTAAAAACCTCAAAGCGTACAAAGTACCTTTGAGCGTTTTCTTTTCACAGATTAAGAAAACGCTATTGTGTCCTTGGGACGACAAAAGGTTTTATCCTTACAACGAGAAACCTGCCACAAAAAACACATCATGTGTATTCAGATTACCTCCGAGGATTCCATAGATGGGCAGACTGAATTTATCGGTGATAGCAATTGATTTGCTGATCTTCACCCCGGTGTTGATGATAGCAAATCGGGAATTGTCATAGACTTCAGGACTATCAAAGAGTGAAGCACCCAGAAACAGTTTTGCATTTTGTGCCAACGGATAGTTCAATTCAACATACGTGGAAAAAGCCTGACTGCCATCCGCTTTTTTGTCAGCACCATAAAAGACAGTATTGATGGCGACACTCAACGGGAAAGTTGCAATACCGGCATACGAAAACGAACCCTCGAGGATGTGATCGGTTTGCCCGTTGCGGTAATCGAAATAGCTTCTTCCGGGAGTGAAGATCGAGTTATAATCGTTTATGGTCAATGAAAACAAGGGGGACATCGCGAGAGTGGCAAACAAATCGATTTCCTTCAGGCTCCCGGAGAAGTTTCCGTACCCGGTAGAGCCCAAGGACAGGCAACCCGACGTATAGGCAACGGCAGGTTGGATATCGGGTTCATTCGATCCTTGCTTGAGACCACGCCAGATATAGGAACTAACCACATCGGCGTTGACCGTAAAACCCTGGGCCTGCAAGCCCGTCAATGCAAAAAACACGCACAAAGTGACGGCTATTATTTTCTTATTTTTCATTCTTTAATCTATTGCATTACAATCCCCTACGGGGAAAATTGGTAGAATAATGATACTCTCTATTGATATTGATTCCCTATGGGAAAAATGCATAAAAGCAGTTGAATAAATCAATAAAAATCTATTCTAAGCCATTCTTATTATTTAATAATTTGCCACAAAGCCACAAAGTCACAAAGACTCAAAGTTCCACAAAGTATAATCAGTTGAATTTTAAAACTTTGTGGATCTTTGTGACTTAGAGTCTTAGTGGCATATTTTAGTTATTTCATAAGCCTCAAGAACGCGATATGGAAATCCGCGAGTCCCGGAAAATAGTAACACACTGATAGTATTCCTATTGTGCCCTATTGTGCCTAATGTGGTTTGTATTATTTTTTCTTATGCTGTTTCCCCACTGAGTAATTTGCGGTAAATGCAGGAGGTGTTGGTACAGATTTTACAGCCGTATTCGTGATGTTTCAGGTTTTTGCCTATTCCAATCACGCCACTGACTGATTTCCGGGGGGTCATTAGGCAGGAATCACTCAATGAAATTCCGGTAGGGTTCTCACCAATCAAATCAAACAGTGCTTGTTGGTCGGAAAGGGGCCAGTTGCAATAACCAGGGCTATAGCGGTTGGATATTTTCAACTCTTGTAAAAGAAATGATACCCGGAGACTTTCGTGTATTAACCCGATAGCGTTTTCGACAGTTAACGAGCCAATGGCATCCATGAGATAGGCTTCCATGATGTCACCCTGTTCGTTCAGGTCATTGGTCATCCTGGTAAAATCTTCCCCGGCAGTACAGAGAAAGAAGGCGGCCTGGGTGGACTCCTTGATATAACCGCACACCTGCCGTCCCGGATTTAATTCATTGCCGGTTATCGAGAGTGTTCCTTCTTTTACATTCAGGCCCCCAATTTCCTTGACAATGTAGCCGCCTGTTATTCCGGTATCGAAGTTCAGTTCAGCCAGTATTTTAGTAACAAAAACTACAGCAGGATGTTCTTCTTCCAGGTCAGTGGAATGAACAAAATCAAGCACCTCGGAAATGGTTGGGGCAACTTCGGAGAATGTGAATTGAAAGGAATTAAAATTATCAGGCATATTTTTAAAATTTACAACAGACACAGCAGATCACAAAAAATAAGAGACAAGGGACAAAGACATGCCTGTATTGTAAGTGATTCTATACTGTGTCTGAGAAATTTGGAATTATGAATTATGAATCAATGTTATTTAATTAGTGTATTCTTTGTGAAACTTTGTGACCTGGTGTCTACTATATAACTAAATTTAATGCGCTAATAATCAACCCATACTAGAGACTAAAAAACAACTAATAATCAAACCACAATAGACACAATAGTTATTTCGTATAAAGTGTATTTGTTTTAATATAAAAAAACATAAAGTTCTTTGACTTATTGAATATCGGGAAATTTTCTTTAATAATTTTGTGTTGAAAAAAATCCATATAAGACTTGCGGGGGGAGTGGGTAATACCTGCTTCCTCTAAAAGTAAATTTATTCGGATTTAAATAGAAGGAGTGTGTAGATCCCGCACCGTGTGATGTAATTTCACATTGGGACAAAACGTGCTCCTTCCTTTTTTTTGTTTGCCTTATCGAAATCGGCGCATTCTGATCATACTCCTGAAAACGTCGCGTTTTTAAAATGTATGCATTCTTTTGTTGATTTTTTTCATCTTGCTTATTTGCCGAACGACTGGCGTTTTGTTTATCAGCCTGTTCATCAAAAGCTCTCTTGTTTTTCAACATGCCGTAAACGATCCTTAATATCTTATGCATACAAACCCCTATGGAAGCCATTTTTGACATCCCTTCGGATACTTTGCGCTGATAGACTTGGTAAATCAATGGATTATGAACGATTGCTCCCATAGTGATATTAAAGAGTATCTTACGCATGTTCTTGCTTCCCAGCTTGCTCATTCGTACACCAATAATTTTGTCTCCGCTTTGTTTGAACCTGGGGTTTAAGCCAAAAAACGAACAAATGCTTTTTACACAATGGAACCGTTCAACGGCACCAATCTCAAGAACCAGGCCTATTGCAGAGGTTGTGTCTATACCTTTAAAAGTCTTCAAAATATCAATTTCCGGGCAAACCATTTCCTTTTCAATCAATGACATTTGACTCTCTATAGTCTGGTCGAACATCTTGATTTGCAAGGCAATTTGCTTAATAAGCACCCCAGTGTTTTTATCGATAGCGGAAGCAATACTTTTTTGCACGCTTGCAATTATTTCTTTTGCTTTTGATAAAGACAAATAGGGTATCTTTGATAATTTTTCAGCCTTTGCCTTTGCCAATAAGTTTGCTGTCGGATATTGGATGATAACCTCAAGCAGCCATTTGGACAATTTGTCCGTCTTGTAAGTCAAAAGCATTGGATTCGCACTGTACAAAAGCACATCCAATTGATTTATAGTTTGCACCCGTTGTTTCTTTTGCATCTCTACAAAGTTCCAATGGCTCCGCAATTGTTTCCAACTGGTATCTTGCTCATACCTGATTTTGTCAGGATGATTGATCAGATATTCTGCAATGCTTAATGCACTTACTGCATCGGTAACAGTCCTGGTCATATTTGCCTTGCTGTCATGAGAAACTGCCAGGGGATTTACACGAGCAACCTGAATGTTGAATACTTTTTGATAGCCCTTCAGGGTGTTTAACCAGTTGTTCTCATAGCCGCCGGTGCTCTCAAGGGCAGCATAAATTTCTACTTTCGGATATTTGTCAACGCAACTTTTAATTGCATTGTAAAGTTGATTATGACCCTCGAAGGTGTCATCCAACTGAAAGTTATCCAATAACTTTTCCTTTGTTTCCGAGATTATTACCCAGTCGGTATAACCCTTGCTGGCATCTCCTCCTAAATAAAGTTTCATAATAAATAAAATTAAGTTTGTTTACTTTAAATATATAGCAACATCAGTCTCGTCAATACGGTTTCATGAACCAGATTATTTCCCGACTTTTACTATATTGGTATTATAAACTATTGTACAGGTTCTATGACCTTAACACAAATCATAATTGCCAAAAAAGTAAAACAATAAATCATTAATTTTATATCAAATATATCAAAGAACAAACATACGAGTACACAGTAGATAAATGGACACAATAAAATACCTAACGGTATTTAAAGAATATAGACTCAGGAACATGGCTAAAAATATTATTTCTATTGTGACTATTGTGCCTATTGTGGTTCGTTATCTTTTTTGATGTTCGATCCCTGATCGCGGAGACTTTGTGGCAAGAACATAATAGCCACTAAGTCACAAAAACACTAAGTTTCACAAAGGGTGCAGTGAAGCAAAATAATTATATAATTGTCTTCGAATCATGAATTATACACTTCCACTGTTTCCAGGAAGGCACGGATGTTGACTTCTGGGACAAAAGGCGGCAGATCGCAACCACTTGAAATGACGAAGTTCTTGTATCCGGCAGTCTTTTGAAGCAGCTGCAAAGTATCCTGTTTGACCGATTCCACAGTTCCCTGTTTGAAAACGCCCACCGGATTGAGGTTCCCCATGACAACCACATCGGATGGACATTGCTTTAATACGCCTTCCATATCAATGGCATTGCCAAAATGCAAGGCATGTGCTCCGGTTGCCACCATGGCATCCGTACACTGGCCTGTATTCCCGCAATTGTGCAAGATAACGGTGAAGCTATCGTCCTGAACGGCATCAACAATTTGTTTGACGTAAAAGGAGGAATAGGTCATGCAATCATCACCCGAAAGTAATCCTGCAGCCGGTTCAGCAATAATCACCCCCTGGGTTCCTGTGGCCTTTAACGCCTGGCAATAATTGATCAGGAACTCAGTACATTTGGCCAGCAATAACTTGATTGATTCCGGTTCAATATAGATTGCCACCATGATTTCCGACATATCATACAGTCGTCCTGCCAGAGAATAGGGGCCAATGCAGCCCGAAAAAACCGGCTTACTAATAAAGTATTCTGCCGCCAGTTTATTTGCCAACAGATAAGCCGGAACACGACCTTTTTCCAGAGAGGGTACTTCGAGTGCCTCGATGGCTGCTGCATCTGCAACCAACCGTCCAAACACCGTCGGTACTTCATTATCCGGCAACTTTATCCCGGCACCGAAGGATTCAGCCTCCACCGTCAGGTCCATAATGACCGTACAGGCAGTAGTATTGAAATGTTCAGAAACCGCTTTGATCGCCTGAAAATGAACTTGCCCATCGGACACGGCTTCTTTTACAGTTTTGCCAATGATCTCTATCCCGGGATGAGTCATAAAAGGCAATGCAATTCGTTTTTTACTCGTTAATATGGAAGATATCCAGGGTTGCATGTTTGAATTATTTAAATTAAACGTCAATTAAAGCCCATATTCGGAAGGAATGAATTTTCCTTCGAGTGATGGCATCATTTCTTCCACGAATTTGCTTTCATCGGTAGGAATATCCGACAAAGCTTCCCGTAACAGATCGATCCATTCCACTTCTATTTCAGGAAGCAAGAGTTGGCCGGACTTGTAGGCTTCCTCAATGATCTCCAGTCCTTTTTTGGCACCACGGACAGAAGCATCAATATAATTTTCACCTTTGACAATTTCCTCCGAAATAGTAATGACATTCTTAGGGGTCAGGATCAACGCCTGAGGATCCAATGCCTGATCCGATTCGGCAAAGAGTTGCTGGAGCATGTTCGCAGTAGGCTTTCCATGTTTCAACGCCTGGTTCATCAGACGGGCATCATATTCCAGCTGTTCGAGATAGACCGTTGGAGCCATCCCTGCCAGGAGTTTGATATTCTGAACGGACTCATTACTCCAGAGATCGGCACAACAGGCTGCCACATTGCCAACCGGACTGAAATGGGCACAAGCAGAAGCTTTTCCCTCCATGGAGATAGGTGTTCCGGTAATTGCTTTCAGGAACGGACCTTCATAACCACAATCCTTGTCAGGACCTACAGCACCTTCCTCGATGGCCACCAGAGTACGAACTGCTGTCACAATTCTTACAATGGCTGCAAAGATCTTCGGAATACATTGCTTTTCAGCCAACACCATGGCTGTATTTCCAAAACCACAGGCGGTATCACCTCCCGCAATTTTATTGTTCTTTTTAGCGATGGCCACAATATTGGACCAAAGGAACTTCATATCCCTTACCCCTAATACCGATAAGGCAAAAATGGAAGTCCTGATATCGCACATCATTAACGCTTCATCATGAATCTCTTTTCCACCGGTACTTTCAATGGACAGCAAATCACCACCCGCTAACGATCCTTTATCGAAGAGTTCCCACATGGCATCCAGGTATTTGGATGTGCGGCATAAAGGAGGCCTGTCGAATTCACGCAGGTCATTTGGTGTTAGCCTTATTTCACTTTTAAAACCATACTTGATATAATTTTCCTCACACACCTCATTCATGATTTTCACCAGATCGATTCCAATGCTGGGCGTTTGAGTCATTTCGAGCAAGGTTTCAAATTCAAAGATCACTCCGGGAGCATGCAAATGCCTGGCATGTTCAATGGCATCGGTCACAATGCCCTTGTAATGTCCACCAATGGCTTTGAGCGTGCCCTCATTGATGCTCATCGGAGGTAAGGTGAAATTCAATTCCGGGATCACACTTCCACCACCAATCACTAATCCCCTGCGGGTAGTAACTGGGTACAGGGCATTCCCAAAGACAAGCCCTTCGGGAGTGGATATAGCTAATTTGTTATATTTCATAATTCTTATAGATTAACAAGCAATTGAATCCAACCAACTTACACCTTCCTGCGGGTTTTTACCATAAGCATCTGCTCCGATGGAGGCAGCATATTCTGCTGACAAGGGTGCTCCTCCAACAATAATCTTTGTTTGTGGAGCCACTTCCCGGATAGCATCAATTACGGGTTTAATGTTTACCATCGTAGTCGTCAACAAGGCTGAAATACCCACTACTGCTTCAGGATATTCCTTGATTTTGTCCAGAAACTTCTCTATCTTCACATCAATGCCCAGATCAATGACTTCCCATCCTGCACCTTCCACCATCATACCCAGGAGATTCTTACCGATATCGTGCAAATCACCATAGACAGTTCCTAAAATAAATGTTCCCTTGCGTTTTACCGATCCATTGGCAAAATAAGGTTTCAGATGGATCATGGAGGCACCCATGGCTTTTGCCGACAACAACATTTGAGGTACAAAAATCTTGTTTTCACTGAATTTCTGTCCCACCTTATTCATGGCTTGAATTAAGGCATCATTTAAAATCTCCGTTGGAGTTACACCTGCTTCTAAGGCTTCTTTCGTGATTTCGTCCGCTCCGGGTTGACCTTTCATTTGTGGAGGATAAGGAGAAGCCAGGTTAATCTTACCGAATTCAACACATTCGGATAGTTTTTCTAAAAAGTTCTGATTCATATTCTTTTATATTTAATGTTATTCTACTTCGTGTTATTTATTTCTTATTTACTTTGTGTTATTTATTTCGTGTTATTTGCTGCGCGTTATTAGACTGCGTATTATTTACTTCATGTTATTTACTTTATATTATTACCTGCCTGCTAATATATGTTCCCCATAATAGCTTCCATATGAAATGATGGCAGAAGAAACAAAAAGAATGATCAATGCCAGAATCAAAATCATATAGGTACGCCTTGAGGCCTGTTTCCATTCTTTCATTACGAGCCCGACGATATAGCTGAAAAATATCAGCATCGACATGTGCAAGACCCAGCTGATAAATTGGAAATTACCCATTTGGACATGTCCTAATCCATAGAAGAAAAACTGGCCGCACCACAACGTTCCTGCCAATGCCGACCATAAGGTGTTTTTCACCCGTTGGCTGGAGGCAATGCCACTCGATTTGGTAAATTCTTTCAAAGTCTTATCCTTGATGCCCAGGATAACGAACCAAACGAGATTTACAGCAAAACATCCCGAAGTGGATACAATCATTTTTGCATTCCCTTCAAAGTTTCCGGCTCCGTATTTGGCCGCCAGATCGGCTATCGGCTTGCCTACCTCCAGTGAGATATTAAAGACCGCCGACAACAATCCCGCAATAATGGCCAGTGTGAGTCCGGTGCGCATATTGAAATGAACAGTATTCTTCAGTTCCCCCAGGTCGCGTTCTTTCCTGAAACCTGCCAATCCGCATAGCGAAACGCCCACGATCGATAATACCATACCTACCAACACCAATCCGCTTCCGGGCCTCAAAAAGTACTCCGTTACCTGACCCCGCATTATGATGGGAGTCAATGTTCCCAAAACAGCCGAAATACCAATTCCAATGGTGTAGGTAAGCGAATAGCCGATATTCCGGATGGCATAACCAAAAGACATGCCTCCAAATCCATAAATGCCTCCCAACAGGAAAGCGCCCCAAAAAGCTCCCGCCGGGGCTTTATGCAATACTTCGAAGAAACAAGGGACCGTCAGATAACCAACCAGCAGCGGCATGAGCAGCCAGGCGAAAGTGGCCTGTACCAACCAGAAAGTTCCCCACGACCAGTGTTTGGTTTTTTGGCTGGGCAAATAACAGGTAGAAGCCGAAGCACCACCAATGGCATGAAAGAATGTCCCGAGAAGCGGATTTGAGTTCATTGACAATTTAGTTATTTAAGATTTATTCATTAACTATTAACTATTAACTATTAACTATTTAACTATAAACTACTTACTACTTACTACTTACTACTTACTACTTACTACCGACTACCTACTACTAACTAATCCAAATGAAAGATCTCTTCCATATCCGCCCAGAACTCTCCGGCAGTGCGTGTTTCAATGGGTTCCATCAACGGTTTAACCACATCCCACCAACGTTGTGTTTCACTGTCAGCAGCCATGGCAGCCATATCCCCTTCAAAATCATCCCCAACATATTCGAAATAGGAAAACAACACCAGATCCTTTCTGAAAATGGAGTAATTCATAATATGACTTGCAGTGATCATTTTCAATACCCCGGGCCAGACTGCCGCATGATATTTACAATATTCTTCAGCACCACCCTGTTTCAGCTGAATTACCTGTCCAAATCGTTTCATTTCCTATGATTTTATTTTAAAACTACGATTTTAAGGCTTCGAACAATGCCTTGATATTTGCAGGTGGTATGTCCTGCAATATGGCTTCATGACTGGGAGAAATAATCAATCCTGTGGGGAATAATCCTTTCAGTTCGATCACTTTCCGGGTAACTTGTTCGGGTGAACCGTTTACCAGTAAATGTTGTGCATCAACCCCACCGCAGAAAGATGTTTTCCCTTCAAAGTGAGCCTTCAGGTTCGGAGCATCCATATCCTGGGCCAACGCCTGAATGGGATGAATGACATCCACTCCCAATTCCACCAAATCGTCAATAATCGGGAAGATAGAACCACAGGAATGATGAATGACCTTCAACCCGTAACTCTTGGCCTGATCAATCAGTTTTTTTGTACCCGGAAATACATATGCACGCAATGATTCGGGATCGACCATTAAGCCACACTGACTGCCAAAATCATTACCAATCAGGACTGCATCCAGATACCCTTTGGTAGCTTCATAAAACAATTCGTTTGCTTTGAGATAAAAATCAGTGATGCGGTCAATCACCGTCGTAAACATTTCAGGATTCATGAGCATGACCATTAAGGCCTTTTCCATGCCAAATGCAGCACAGGCATCCTGGAAATGAGCACTCCACATCACTCCCATTCGTATATACTCCGGGCTGACAGCCTGAGCTAACCTTCGTGATTCGTCCATATCGAGGTACAAAGCCGGATCAGGCCACGGGAAGAGGTCCACATCAGCAGGATCTTCCATATCCTCGAAGAACCCGGGAGCAGTCAGGGTACGTTCATCCGGTTTATCATCGTGTGATATTTTGGCAAACTTAAACGCACAGGCAATATGATTCGATGGTGGAAAATGATAAGGAACCTCAATAGGATAAATATCATCGTCCAGTAATACTTTCAATTCATCCACCGAATCCACTTTAAAAAAATCAAGTAACCCCTGTTGGGCATCCGGCACCGGTAAGCCTAACCACGAAGCCGGATGATCGACAGGCTGGTTGGCAATGGTGGCATAAAAGCGTTCTCTGTGAGTCATGGTGATTAGTTGATTGGTTGATTGGTTGAGTTAATTAAGTTGATTAAGTTGATTGGTTAATTGGTTAATTGGTTTTTAGCGTATCTTGTCTCTTTAATTGGTGCTTTTAAAATCAAAATACGAAGTATTTTTCTGATCCGTTTTTTATCCGCTAGATCTGCGTGAATCCGCGTGCTAATCTTATCTTGGCTTATCCATGTCAGGTTACTTGTGATTAGTTCCACAATCCAGACCACCATTTGGTCGATTGGTCGATTGGAATTAGTTATTAGTCTAACTTGTCTCTCTAATTGGTGCTTTTAAGTTCAAACTCTTTATCTTAAAATCAAAATACGAAGTATTTTTCTGATCCGTTTTTTATCCGCTAAATCTGCGTGAATCCGCGTGCTAATCTTAAGTAGTTGGAACAATATAATGTCTTGTTTTATTTCTTCTTAAAATATGACCTCTCCCCCTGCCCTCTCCAAGGAGAGGGTGATGGAGCCTAGGGTTAAATAAGTTTTATTTAAAATAATAGGGCATTATTTATTTCCTATTACTTATCTTAGCTTATCCATGTCAGGTTACTTGTAATTAGTTCCGGTATTTCCTCAATTCCACAATTCAACGATTCAACATCAATTGAAATACAAATACAGTGAAACCATGACAAGAATCAACAATGCTCAGGATATCCAGACCACCATTTGGTCGATTGGTCGATTGGAATTAGTTATTAGTCTAACTTGTCTCTCTAATTGGTGCTTTTAAGTTCAAACTCTTTATCTTAAAATCAAAATACGAAGTATTTTTCTGATCCGTTTTTTATCCGCTAAATCTGCGTGAATCCGCGTGCTAATCTTATCTTAGCCTTATCCATGTCAGGTTACTTGTGATTAGTTCCAGTATTTTCTCAATTCAACAATTCAACAATTCAACATCAATTGAAATACAAATACAGGGAAACCATGACAAGAACCAACAATGCCCAGGATATCCAGACTACCTTCGATGTCTTTGGAAGCTTTTCCAGTCCAAGTGTATTTTCATCGAGATTATTCTTTCCAAGTTTTGAAATGACAACGGTGGCTATCGACAAAATGACAAACAAATAGAATGAAATCATCATGAAATGTGGCCAAAAGTGGTATTTCTCCACCGGAAATATCCACCAGTACATGACCGCCACCGAGAGGCAAAATGCAGTTCCAACCGTCAGGATCAGATTCACTGCCCGTGAAGTTGTTTTCTTCCAGAACACGGCAAACAGAAAGACCACCGACATGGATGGTGCTAAAAAGCCAAGTACTGATTGAAAGATGTTGAAGAGATTGAGTCCCTTGATATTATCGATGGCCAGTGCTACCATGACTGATATAATGGCACTGAAAACGGTTACCCAGCGTCCGATTTTAATAATCTCGGCATTCGTGGCATTGGGTTTATTTTTCTTGAGATAAATGTCCATGGTAAAAACCGTACTGACCGAATTGAGTGAGGAACCGATATTTCCCAGCAGGGCAGCGAGTAATACCACAATAATCAACCCTTTCATTCCATCTGGAAACAGATGGGTAATCATCACCAGGTAGGCTTCACTGGAATCTTTCAGATGCGGGAACAATACGAAACAGATAATACCCGGCAAGATAAACAACGGCACATCGAGTATCTTCAACCAGCCAATAAAACTGGCACCGAGTTGGCCTTCCTTTAAGCTCTTTGAACCCAATACCGATTGCACCATGGATTGTTCGGTACACCAAAACCAGACTCCCATAATCGGATAACCCAGGATAATAGGCAACCATGGAAAATCCTTATCTGTATTGGGTTGGAATAATTTCCAGTAGTGTGCGGGTGTGGCGTGATAAAGGCCAGTGAGTCCACCCACCTTATGCAGACCGATGAGGGTCAGTGTCAATGAAACACCGATTAGCAAGAGCATCTGGAAGACACTGGTATAGGCGATGGCTTTCAGTCCTCCGGCAGCCGTCAGGATGGATGCAAAAACAACCATAATGATTACCGATTCCCACATCGGGATGCCCAGGATTTGTTTTACCAGGATTCCACCGGCAAACAAACCAAGTGAAAGCCAGGAGATGAGTATCGTAATCAGGGTGTACCAGGCGAGTAAATACCGGGTAAACTGCCCAAAACGCTTACCCATATATTCCGGTAAAGTGGAGGCTTTGGCACCCAGGTATCTGGGAGCAAAAATAAAGGCCAGCATCATGATAAAAAGAAAGGCATACCAGGCAAAATTTCCAGAAACGATCCCTGAACTATAACCGGCACTGGCAGAAGCCAGTAACATGGAGGGTCCGACATTTGTTCCCCACATGGTCAGGCCTATGGCAAACCAGCCCAGGCTTTTGTTTGCTAAAAACAGGTTATCATTCTTTTTCTTACTGGCAGCACTGGCCCAAAAAGCAATTCCAAACAAGATGACAATATAACCAACAATAACGGCAATGTCGATAGAATTTAAGGCGATTTTCATACGGTGTGTGAGGATTAGTATTATCGGTAACGGTCAACTATGTTAAGTGCTTTCTCTATTTCTTTTTCAGACTTGAAATCAACGTTTATGTGTAACCCCTGATTGCCAACATGATCGAGCAAGGGTTCCAGTTCATCCAATGTGACCCAGTTGGCCATAACCGATTTTCCACCTGCAAGGATCTTTTTATACAGGTCATACCATTGCAGGCTTCCCCCCTGCGGTTGGCCGTAACCGGGCGTCCACTGGATGGCATTCAGGTTCTTCAGTTCCAGTATGGCGTCCAGATGGCGGATAGCGTCCACCCCATCCAGATGATAAAGCGTATAATCAATCTTGTTGCATTGTTCCTGCAAAAAGGGTTGACAGAATGTCCGGAAATCCTCTTCCGAAATCATAATGGAAATGTCGGATTGCAGCTTTGACACGGAGCCCGGTGCCCAGAGCGAAAAGTAACAGAACGCCATTTCGCCATTCACGTTGATGATATCGTAAATTTCCTTGAAGACCTTGAAATAGACATCATTGATTTCCTGCAATTGCTTCAGCGTATTATCCGGATCCATGATCAGGTCCATCAACACATTGTCCGAACCTTTCAGGCTTGCCAGCACATCGAGTCCTTCCACCAGGTCGGGGCAACCAACCAGATAGTTGGATTGTGCTTTTACCTTGCAGGCTTTCAACAAGTCCTTGTGCAATTGCCACCACGAGTTGTTTTCGTCAAAAAGAATCTGTCCATCAAAGCCTTCTTTTTCACGAATCCAAATGGTATCTTCCCTTCCTTCTAGTTCTGCTCCCAGGACTGCAGCCAAAGAACCAGGACCCAGCTGCGTGTTGGCAACCGGCAGGATGTCGGCCAGGTATGAATTCCGTGACATGGTATAATCCAGGTAACCGGCCCGCCATTGGGGATCGAACCAAAACTGTTGAATGTCTTTGTGTAGAGCCGGAGGAGCTATCGGGGCATACGGAACACCCTCTTTTTCCAGATGTTCCCACATGGTGAGCACAATGCCTTGCTGATTCCACCAATTGATGTAATGTCTTTTTGTTTCTTCAAAATTAGATTTCCAGGTCATAGATATTTATTTTCAGGTACTTTATTTATTTAAAAATCACTTCCACAACCTTTGTCATGTCCATTTCGTCTGTACAATTTACCTCTTCGGGATACATGGGGATGGAAGCTCCGTGTTTCACAAAAACAGGCATTTCCTCCAGGGGAACCTCAACATTTTTAAGCCATTGATTTCCTTCAAATATCTCATGCGTAAAAAAATGCACCCATTTCCCTTCGGGCAAATAAATATCCCGCACATTTTCAGCATTCATCACCGGTGCAACCAGCATATTATCCCCAAAATAGTATTGATCGTCAATCTGCCGGCAGGTCCTGTCATCGGGATGGTGTAAAATCAACGCCCGCAATACAGGGAATCCTGTCTTAGTCGTTTTCTCGCTTTGTTGCAGGATATAGGGGATCAGTTGATAGCGTAATTTCCACCATTTCCGGATAATGGAGGCCACTGCCGGATAATGCCAGGGTTCCCGTTTGTGCGATCCATGGTACCGAAGGTGGGAAGAGAAGACGCCAAATTGGGTCCAACGAACATAAATATCATCAGGCAGCACAGAATTCATAAAGTCCGGAACCCCGTGAAAACCGGGCACATCATGACTCCAGAAGCCAAACCCGGAGAGACCCAGTTGCAAGCCTCCTTTAAGAGAACCAGCCATTCCGTCCCATGAACAGGCAGAATCACCACCCCAATGCAGGGGATAACGCTGGCAGCCGGCCCATCCGGCACGTGCCCAGATGATACCCTCACCCGTCACTTCCCTGGTCACTTCAAAGGCTGCTTTTTGATATAACAAGGGATATAGGTTGTGTAACTTATCGGAGGTCATGGCGTGGTATTCGGCATCCAGATGAATATCTTCGCCAAAATCTGTTTTAATACATACAACACCCATATCGAGCAGTTTCCGCAACAATTCTTTATACCATTCAGTGGCCTTGTCATAGGTAAAATCAATAGTACCCGCAAAATCCTGCACACTGAAATTCGACGACCCGGAGAGATTCCTCTCACTCAGGCTGATATAATTATTCGCATTGGCTTCTTCGTATTGAAGCGCCTTATACGAAATGTAGGGTAATTGCCACAGACTCACACGGAAACCTTTATCCTTTAATTCATGAATGAACGTTTCGGGATTCGGAAATCGCTCATCATTGAATTTCCATTCACAGAGCCAGTCGGTTTCAAACCATCCTGTATCCAAATGAATCACATCACAAGGATAATCTTCCTGCCTCAGCCTGTCGCAAATATCTGTCACTTCATCGGCCGAAAAGTAAGTCATGCGGCTCATCCAGACCCCAAAGCTCCAAAGTGGGGGCATGGGTGGGAAACCTGTCAACTGACGGTAACCCAATAAGATTTCTTCAGGTGTATCACCCCCGATTAAAAAGAAATCGATTACCGGTTCTTCCACCAACACCTGGGCAGAGCGGGTGGAATGATCGGCTAATGAAAACTTGGCAAATGAATTGGTATGCAGGAAGAGTCCGTAATTTTCGGATGAAAGGTAAAAAGGGATATTCTTGTAGGTGCGGCGGTTGTTTACTCCCTGACCATCCTGGTTGCGCAATTGCAGTGTCTTGCCGGAGAGATCCATTTTTGTAAAACGCTCCCCGGTACCGTAAAAGCATTCATCAGCTTTGGCATGCAGTGAAAAAGTAGCCCGGTGGGGTTGATCATTCCTTTCAACAAAGGCCAGTGCAAAAGCATCATGACGTGCCGGAGAGAACATATCGTAATCGGTCAGAGGAACTGCTTTTTTCCCATCAGGAAAGAAAGTCAGTTTGATTGTTTCCTCAGGTGAAGGAACCAGGTCACTCCACCGGTCAATTTCAGGAGTGGCCAAACCAATGACTGCCTTCTTATTTCCCCGAGCGTCCTGAATGATCCATTCCTTTTCATTTTTTATAAATGACAATGAAGAATCTTTTAATTCTGAGGACAATTCAAGCATTTCAGAGCTTTCCATGATCTTCTCACCGAATGATACGGATACGCGTAGAATTTTATCGCTCACCGCCTTTATTCGCAATACAAAATCTTTCTTCGGCACCGTAAGATCGGGTGTAATGTCGTTCGAATTGTTTTGTTTCTGAAAAGGAAGAGTCACGAAAATATCCCCGTTTTTCTCCAGAATATCAGTTGGCATGCATGCCCGCCAAAGTCGGTCGCCTTCATTCAATTCAGTACTGAAATCCAGAAAATCAAAAAGCTGGTAATTGGATTGTTGCATATATTGAATTTAAAACTTTTCCAAAGTTGCAAACGTTGGAAAAGTTATTTATTAAGTTTTTCAAATAAAAGCCATGTAGCTCCTTTGGGAGCATCATCGATACCGACCTGATATTTGCTCATAATGGCATTCCATTGGTCTACCCGAGGGTTATTCTCCGAGGTTTTCGGATTCAATTTATCCAGACTTTCCCCATGAGGAATACTGATGATAAGCATCAACTGCCTTCCGTTACGGAAAACAAGCAGTTGTTGAAAATGAGCATGACAAAAACCTTTAGATATCTCAGGCCACTTTACAAATTGTGTCCGGTGGTATTCCATGTATTCCTTTTGTTTCAACGTGTCATCCACCAGATTTGAAGTCATGATAATATTATCCCATTTATTGGCAGGTTTTTCGTTTGTCTGTTTCTGACGGTTAAAATTATAGAATGGCTTATCGTAAAGCTTCATCACCAAACGGGGATAACGGTCTTCCAATTTAGCTTTGATAGCTTCCACTTTATCCAAATCACCATAAACCAGCCAATGATTTTGCCATTCGTAAAAGTTGGACTTATCAAAGTTATTTTCCTTTGAAAAATCCAATAACAGTTGAGTTGAAAAACGATAGTCTACATCAATGATTTCCAATACAGCAGGAGATTGAACCTGTTGATGGGAACAACCTGTTGTTACTGAAAACAAAATAAGGGAGAAAAAAAGGAGATATAATGGTTTCATAACTTGTTGCCTGTATGGATAAAATAAGAAATATTCAACAAGAAAATAATTTTTCAACTAATATCCCCGTTCTCATAAAAAGACGTGAGAAAAAGGATTTTGTACTATAGTAAGTCGGTGGAATCTATTTATGCCTTATTTACCCTAAAAGACCCTGTGTTTTTATCTTTTACTGATCTCTCCATTAAATGATGGACTACGTATGATATTGTTGTCATAATTGATCCTGACTCCAAATCATGCTTCATTTTGTACCATGTATGGCATGCATCGTACCGGAGTTCAATCTGAATTCAGTCTGCATCCATCCAGTGAAGAAAGACATTTCAATAAGGGTTGCCATAGGGTTGCCATAGGGTTCAATAAGGTTTACCTAACGGAACCCTATGGCAACCCTATCGCAACCCTATGGCAACCCTATGGCAACCCAAAACAAATGCAGACTGAATTCAGAGGATTCGCTGTCAGGAAAAGGCAACAATTAAAGGCCATTTCCGTTTAATCACTCCACAAACGATTCCCCATGTTGAACTTAGTAGTCCCTCAAGAGGTTGCAAAAAGCCCCAATAAAAGTAACTTTTTAAATTATTGATATTGTGCATATTATAATCAAGTTACATAAGAGCACGATGGTGCAGTAACCGAGGTCGAAAAAAAAGGGGATCCCAGAGGGCGACATTTAACTATTCTAAATTCTTAGAATCGAATAAATCCTTAAAAAGAATGACTGGAATGTCTGAAAAAAATGACAATTCTATAAATCCTAGTACTTAATACTTAATTTATTACTTACATTTTCGTTATTCAGTTTTTTTTCCGAAATTTGCAGACTTAAAAGTACGAAACAAAAGGTAGTAATTTTAAGTAAAAACAAGAACGTGAAAGAAACAAAGTATATTTTCGTAACCGGTGGTGTTACTTCCTCACTGGGCAAAGGGATTATTGCCGCATCGCTGGGTAAATTATTACAAGCCAGAGGTTTTAAAGTTACTAACCAGAAACTGGATCCTTACATCAATATTGACCCGGGGACACTCAACCCTTACGAACACGGCGAATGCTATGTTACCGTCGATGGTCATGAAGCCGATCTGGATCTAGGTCATTACGAACGTTTCCTGAACGTGGAGACTCATCGTGCCAACAATATCACCACCGGCCGCATTTATCAGAATGTGATCAACAAAGAAAGACGTGGAGATTATTTAGGTAAAACGGTGCAAATCATCCCCCACATTACGGATGAAATCAAGCGTAACATCAAACTGTTGGGTGCCAAGGGAGAATTTGACTTTGTCATTACCGAGATTGGTGGTACCGTAGGCGATATTGAATCATTACCTTATATTGAAAGTGTACGTCAGCTGAAATGGGAGATGGGAAAAAACTGCCTGATCATCCATTTGACTTATGTACCCTATCTGGCTGCAGCAAAAGAATTAAAGACAAAACCTACCCAGCATTCTGTAAAAGCCTTGCAGGAAGAAGGTGTTCAGGCTGATATTTTAGTGTTGCGCACAGAGCATAATATTTCAGCAGAGATCCGCAAGAAAGTAGCGTTATTCTGTAATGTTGAGACGAGCGCTGTGATGCAATCCATTGATGTTCCTACAATTTATCGAGTTCCTCTAAATATGCAAGCTGAGAAACTGGATGAAGTTGTATTGACCAAAATGGGTTTTGACCTGGAGAAGACACCGGCAGCCGACATGACAAAATGGATCGCCTTTGTAGAAAAACTCGAAAACGCCACTGAAGAAGTTCGGATTGGTATTGTAGGAAAGTATGTCCAATTGCCGGATGCCTATAAATCGATTATTGAATCGTTACTTCATGCCAGTGCGTATAACAACAAGAAACTGAAACTGGAGCTGGTTCTCTCGGATAAACTGGAAACAGAAAATGTCGAAGCGAAATTGAGCAAACTTGATGGCATCATCGTTGCTCCGGGATTTGGACAACGGGGGATGGAAGGTAAATTTGTGGCATTGAAATATGCCCGCGAAAATAACATCCCATGTTTGGGTATTTGTATGGGAATGCAGACCATGTCGGTAGAATTTGCCCGCAATGTATTGGGCTATGCCGATGCCAACAGTACTGAAATTGATCCGAATACTACCCATAATGTCGTTGACATCATGGATGAGCAGAAAAATATATTGAACCTGGGAGGCAGCATGCGTTTGGGAGCCTTTAAATGTAAACTGAAAAAGGGAACCAAAGCCTATGATATTTATGCCAAGGAAAATATCAGCGAACGTCATCGTCACCGTTTTGAATTTAACAACGCCTTTAAGGAAGAGTTTGAAAAAGCAGGCATGATATGCAGTGGGTTGAATGTAGAGTCTAATTTGGTTGAAATCATCGAATTGAAATCCCACAAATGGTATATCGGGGTTCAATTTCACCCTGAATACAGCAGTACGGTTGTTAATCCACACCCGTTATTTATCAGTTTTATCAAAGCAGCGATAAAGAAATAGAACCCCTACCCCCTAAAGGGGAATCAGTTAGTTCAATTCATTTCACATTAAAAAAAGTACAACTTAACAAAATAAAAGCAACCCAATTCCCCTTTAGGGGTTAGGGGTTATTAATTAAATTTTTATGGATAAAAATACAATACTGGGATTTGTACTGATAGCTCTTATTGTTATTGGGTTTTCCCAGTTGACAAAAAAATCGGATAAGGAGATTGCGCAAGAAAAACGCTACAGTGATTCAATAGCCCTGGTCCAACAAAACAGGATTGAAGATGCGTCAAAAGTTGCTACCGGAGCTGTTTCCAAAGACTCTTTAGCCGTCAACGATTCTACTTCGAAAGCAAATAAAGCAGATGCTTTTGGTGATTTCAGTGCTTCGGCACAAGGAGTGGAAAAATTCTTCACCCTTGAAAACGAACTTGTCAAAATAACGTTGAGCAATAAAGGGGGCCGGATCTATTCGGTTCAATTAAAGAAATATGCCAAGAAAGACTCCCTGAACATTTCTCATCCGTTGATATTGTTCGATGCAAAAGAGAGTACTATGGGCTTCACGTTTGTTACTACCAACAACCGCGTCCTGAACAGCTCTAATTTATATTTCGAACCTGTATCTGCCATCACGAAAGATGCCAAGGGAAATCAAACCATTATCCTGCGTTTGAAGACAACGGGTCAAGCTTATCTGGACTTTGCCTACACCTTGCCTGTGAACAACTACATGGTCAGCTTTGGACTGAAAGCAAACGGGATGAATACCGTTATGCCTGCCGGAACCAACTCACTGGATATGCAATGGGCTGCTAAAATCCGCCAACAGGAAAAGGGCCGCAAATTCGAGGACCGTTATTCTTCCCTGCAATACAAATATGTTGCCGATGATGTGGAGAAACTCAGTGAAAGCAAGAATGACGATAAGAAACTGACAAACAGAGTAAAATGGATTGCTTTTAAGGATCAATTCTTCAGTAGCATATTAATTGCCGATGATGCATTGAGTTCCACTTCGTTGAAGAGTACCCTTGAAAATGAAAATTCAGGATACCTGAAAGATTATACCGCTGAAATGTCAGTTCCTTTCGATCCGACGGGAAAAATGCCTACTACATTCCGCATGTATTTTGGACCGAACCAATATAAGATACTTTCAGCCATTGATAATGGAGCCAAAGCAGACTCAGAGTTGCAGCTGAACAAACTGATTCCACTGGGTTGGGGTATATTCGGCTATGTGAACCGCTTTGCGATTATTCCAATGTTCAATTTCTTCAGTATGTTTATGAGCAACTTCGGGTTGATCATTTTACTGATGACCGTGGTCATTAAATTAGTCCTTTTCCCACTCACCTACAAGTCGTATATTTCGAGCGCCAAGATGCGGGTATTAAAACCTGAGATTGATGAAATAAATGCCCGTATCCCGGCAGATAAAGCACAGGAACGCCAGAAAGCAACCATGGACCTGTATGGCAAAGTGGGGGTAAGTCCCATGAGCGGTTGTTTGCCGACCTTGCTGCAAATGCCGATATTGTTTGCTATGTTCAGCTTCTTTCCATCTTCGATAGAATTACGCCAGCAAAGCTTTCTATGGGCCACTGACCTATCAGCCTATGATTCGATCATGCAGCTTCCATTCACGGTACCATTTGGATTTGGAAACCATATCAGCTTGTTCTGTTTGTTAATGACCGCAACCAACATTGTATTCACAAAACTGAATATGGCGAATACCCCTACCAATGACCAAATGGGTGGCGGGATGATGAAATGGATGATGTATTTAATGCCATTAATGTTCTTATTCATGTTCAACAATTATGCTTCAGGGTTGAGTTATTATTATTTCATCTCTACCTTGATATCGATTGGTCAAACCTATGCTATCCGTTCGACTGTTGATGAAGAGAAATTGCTGGCCGAGCTTCATGCAAAACGCCTCAGCAAAAAGCCTGTCAAGAAATCAGGTTTTATGAGCCGGTTGGAAAAAATGCAACAGGAGCAACAAAAAGCCATTAAAAACCGTAAATAACATCAGTAACCTATAATTACGCAAATACAACTTTAACGTTGTATTTGCGTTTTTTTTAGACAAAATGTTCTCTAACTTCAATACTCAAAATGAAAAGGACGAACTCACTCATTATTATTTGCAGTATATTCGTACTGCTCGTTTCATGCACTAAAGCCAACCGCTTCAAGATCGACACTTCAAAAAACAGGGTTGAGGTTAAGATTCACCGCTTCGACAAGGATTTGTTATCGCTCGATACGACAAATATGAAACCCGGATTGAAGAGCTTGTATGCCCGTTATCATGATTTCCTTCCTGTTTTCACAAACGATATACTCGATACCTCTGCAACCGATACCACGGCTGTCAGCCACTTATTCCGTCAGTTTCTGACAGAACCGACTTTCAAGTCCGTGAATAGAAAAGCACTCAAGACTTTTACCGATGTTTCTGATATAGAAAAACAGGTATCTGATGCGTATACTTACATCCATCACTATTACCCGACTTTCAGGTTACCGGATATATACTTCTTTGTTTCAGGATTTAACCGTTCGGTATTGATGACTGATAAATTTATCGGTGTCGGGACCGATTATTATTTGGGAAGCAATTATCCTGCCTATAAGAATCTGACATACCAGTACATGACCTACAATATGCGGAGGGAATGTGTGGCTACCGACCTTGTCTCGACGACACTTTTCAGGATGTTTGCCTTAAATGGGACTGAAAACAAGCTAGTGGACAATATGCTTTTCAGGGGGAAAATCATGTACCTGCTCTCAGTGATTATGCCGAATGAGAAACCTGAAGACCTGATGGGTTACTCAGCAGTTCAATGGAAATGGTGCAAAACAAATGAAAAACAGGTTTGGGGATTCATGATCGACCAGAGGCATCTCTTTTCAACCGATGTACAACTTATTCGTAAATACATGAATGATGCTCCTTTTACGGCTCCGATATCGCAAGACTCACCCGGGAGACTCGGTACCTGGATGGGCTGGCAGATTGTGGAAAGTTATATGAAAAACAACTCTAACATCACGTTGCCTGAATTAATGAAAGAAACCAATTATCAGAAAATGTTGGAAGATTCAGGATACAGGCCTTAGGGAGTTTGAAGAGTTTCGTGTTTCGTGTTCCGTGTTCCGTGTAGAAGAGTTTAAAGGGTTTGTAAAGTTTGAAAGGTTTGAGGTATTGAGAAAAAAAAAGACCCAATCGTAAACGACCAGGTCTTAATTATTGTTGGATATCCAATTATGCTGGACTGATTGCTTCTGAAGGACAAACATCGGCACAAGTGCCACAATCGGTGCAAACATCAGCGTCAATCACATAAATATCACCTTCTGAAATTGCTTCAACAGGGCATTCGCTGATACATGAACCGCAAGCAATACAATCTTCTGAAATAACGTAAGCCATTTTCTTAAAGTTTTTTGTTAGTACTAATTAGTTTTGCAAAAGTATAACTTTTTCCAAATTAAAAAAACTTTTTCCTTACTTTTTTTCCCGGCTAAACAGATATTTATGAGACAATTTCATTATTTTAGATTATTTTTGAGCTTTCAAATGAATAATCCTGTGTCATCATACAGAACAACCCGATTAACCGGGGGGGTCCGATCAATGAAAGCCCATAACGATCAATGAGTTCGATCAAAAAAAACCAGTCAAAACGAACCGGTAATTACCTGAATGTTACATTTCTATTAAATTTTCAAGAAAATACGATTATATAAATCTGTTTTAGTAAATTTGCAACAGAAATTAAGTCGATTTAAGATAGATGGGACTTAAGGACGAGCGAAAACTAATAAACTAAAATACAGTCAACTATATCACCATTTACTCAAAAACAATTTTGTTATGAACAATTCTTTTCTTAATAACTTTATTCCTAAAGAGCCCAAATTTTTTCCGATATTGAAAGAAATGGCTGATGTATTATTAGTTGCTTCCGATTTAATTATTGAATGTGTGCATTATAACGATCATGAAACTGCTATAGAGTATTATAAAAAAATAAAAATAGAAGAAAAAAAGGGAGATGTTTTAAACAACCGTGTCTTTGATGAACTGAACACCACTTTTATCACCCCATTCGACCGCGAAGACATCCACCATTTAGCCAATCGACTGGACGATGTAACTGACTACATAAATAGTTGCGCCAAAAGGATTGTACTTTACAATCCAAAACAATTACCCCCTGAAGCTATTGACCTGGCTTTACTTATTCGAGAAGGAGCAGTATGCATCGGCAAGGCAGTAGATGAACTGGATGTATTGAAAAAGAATTCTAAAAAAATAAAAGAGTATTGTGTTGAATTACATGACATCGAAAATAGAGCCGATGACGTGTACGAGAACTTTATTATCGAATTATTCGAAAAAGAGAAAGATAGCATCGAACTTATTAAGTTAAAGGAAATTATGTATGAGCTGGAAAAAGCAACCGACGCCGCTGAATTCGTAGGCAAAATAATTAAAACAATTATAGTTAAGTACGCATAATAAAAACCAATACTAAAAGATGACACTTTTAATAACTATTATCGTACTGTGTTTACTGTTCGATTTTATAAATGGTTTTCATGATGCTGCCAATTCAATTGCGACCATTGTTTCTACCAAAGTCCTTTCACCATTCCAGGCAGTAGTCTGGGCTGCTTTTTTCAATTTTACAGCCTTTTTCATAGCAAAGTATATTATCAAGGATTTTGGTATTGCCAATACAGTATCAAAAACAGTTATTGAGCAATATATAACCTTACCGGTAATTTTCGCAGGGGTTGTTGCAGCTATTATCTGGAACTTAGCTACCTGGTGGTCGGGAATACCCTCCTCCTCTTCTCATACATTGATCGGTGGATTTGCCGGAGCAGCCATTATGCATAGTGGATTCAAATCCATCCAAAGTGCAGTAATCATCAAAATTGCCTCTTTTATCGTATTGGCACCTTTGATCGGAATGATAATTTCCTCGTTGCTGACTATTCTAATTTTCTATATCTGTAAAAAAGCCAACCCGCACAGGGCAAATCTTTGGTTTAAGCGATTGCAACTGGTTTCTTCAGGATTATTCAGTATCGGACACGGGTTAAACGACTCCCAAAAAGTGATGGGAATCATTGGAGCCGCCATGATTGCATCTCATTTAACGGGAATAACAACAATTAAAGAATTACCAATTTGGGTGCCATTCTCCTGTTTTACCGTAATTTCATTAGGTACCATGTCGGGTGGATGGAAAATTGTGAAGACCATGGGATCACGTATTACGAAAGTAACACCCATCGAAGGTGTAGCTGCAGAAACGGCTGGCGCTTTGACATTGTTCCTGACTGAAATCTGGAAAATACCGGTAAGTACTACTCATACTATAACAGGCGCCATCATTGGTGTAGGTGCCGTAAAACGACTTTCAGCCGTTCGTTGGGGTGTTACCAAAAACCTTCTTGTGGCATGGCTTCTGACGATTCCTGTCAGTGCAGGGTTAGCCGCCATCATATTTTACTTTTTTGGTGCAATGGTGTAAAAGAATTTATTCTAATTATTAAGGTTGTTTCTTGCAGAGACAACCTTTTTTAGTATTGGAATGCATTTAATTAATTTAACTAATTTCATGAATGTGTGCAATAATCAATATTATTCTCCGTTTGTATGTTACTAAACCATCAATAGGTATGATTCATCAGAAACTTAAGAAGTACATTCTTCTCTTATTATTAGCAATCGGATTAGGAACTACTCTTAGGGCAGAAGGAAATTTACCCTATGTGGATGAAAAGTTAATTCACTTTGGGTTTTCTCTGGGGTTCAACGCTATGGATTTTAGTGTTACACCAAGTGATGCAGCTAGGGTATCCACATTAATACCCGGATTCTCAGTAGGGATTATCAGCGATTTAAGGATAAACAGGTATTTAAATTTACGATTTACCCCTACCTTGCATTTCGGTGATCGCCAGTTAAACTATTCATTTAGAACAGGTTTAGTTAATGATTCCACCAGCAATATAACTATTTCTTCCATTCCAATCACGCTGCCTATCTACCTGAAATACAGTGCTGAAAGGAAGGGAAATTACAGACCCTATTTAATATGGGGCGGAGGGATATCGTACGATTTAGGTACAAATTCAAGTTCGCAAAATCCCGTTGTATTGAAACCATTGGATTATTTTACAGAATTTGGGGTGGGTTGTGATATTTATTTTTCGTTCTTTAAACTGTCACCGGAATTGAAATATACTGTAGGCTTTAATGATATGTTTGTACCACGAAATGGACGTGTCATTGACAACAATGAAAGTAGATTCTCAGACGCACTGACTCATCTTAAATCAAGGATGTTAACGTTGGTCTTTAATTTTGAATGATCTGCTATCTGTTTAAAAAAGAAAAGAAACAATCGATATCTTGATTGTTTCTTCTGTTAATTATATACTTTCAATTTCTTTAATTACTTTTTCCATCGCCGATTGCCAATCGGCAAACAGTTTACGAAAATAAGCCTTTACAAGTTTTGGATTGTCTTTGCCATCAGGACGATTAACCCTCAGAGTATATTCATGATCAAGGGACATGATTTTTTCGACTAAAGTATCAATTTTTTGATCCTCAATATCTTTTGACATCAGACACCGGAAATAAACATCAGTGATCAATTCGGATGAAACAAATTTAATGGTTCTTTTTAATCTTCTACGGCTTGCCATGGCATTTATTTTAATATTTATACTTACAAATATAAGCTAATATTATGATAATGCCATCTTTTACCGTAAATTTGCGGAAAATTAATCTGCTTTATTCTGATATTTCCAAACAACCCATTCATCAAATATGACTTCATTACATAATAAAATACAATATTCATTTATCCTGCTACTTTCGTTGTTTCTTACGCTTGGATTTATAGGTTGTAATGATGAAATCTTTTCTTCCAATCCCAATGAGAAGCTAACATTTTCAAGAGACACCCTGACTTTTGATACCGTTTTCACGACCATAGGCAGTGCTACAAAAAAAATAATGATTTATAACCGCAACAATGATGCTCTGAAAATCAGTCATCTTGGAGTTGCAGGAGGAAAAGAATCTTCTTTTAAAATCAATGTGGACGGAAGTTTAAGTGCGAACAACCAATTCGTCAATATTGACATTCGTGCCCATGACAGTTTATATATTTTTGTTGCAGTTAATGTAGATCCTACCAATTCAAACTCTCCGGTATTTATACGTGATTCGTTGGTGTTTCAAACAAATGGAGTCAATCAAAATGTAAAACTGCAGGCTTACGGACAGGACGTAAAAATCCTCAAGAATAAATACATCCTGAATGATACAACGTTGACATCCGAAAAACCCTATCTGGTTTATGGATATTTAGCCGTTGACACTGCCAAGACCCTTACGATAAACCCCGGTTGTAAGTTTTATTTTCATAATAATGCTTATATGATTGTTTATGGGAATCTGAAGGCAATGGGTACTTCCGAAAATCCTATCACTATGAGAGGTGACAGGCTGGATGATGTCAATTTCGCTACACCTTTCCCTTACAATAATGTGGCAGGTCAATGGCAAGGCTTGTATTTGCTTTGGAAAGGCGGTAATCACGTATTGCAGCATGTAAATATGAATAGTGGTAATGTAGGGATCTATTTTTCAAATAATGACAGGACGTCCATCCCAACCCTAGAGATATCTGATTGCAGGATTCATAATTTTCTATTATACGGTTTAGTAGTTCAAAACGGAAATGTTCAGGTAACAAACACTGAAATATCCAACACAAGCAGTTATACTGTTTATTTGAGCGGTGGGAAACACAGCTTTATTCAGAGTACTATTGCCAATTATTTCGATAACAGCAGCGTACAACCGGTATCCCGCGATAAACAACCGGCACTCATGATTATGAATCTAAACCGCGTATCTCCGATGGAATCTGTTTTCAGAAATTGCATCATCAGTGGGAGTGCCGACAACGAATTTAGCCTGGCAACAAGAACCCTGGACCAATATCCTGGCACTTTCGATCATTGCTACATTAAGAAACCTCAATCATTGAATTTACCCCAATTTACAAATATCCGTTGGTCAGCATTAAAAGATACCGTTTTCAAAAGTATTCAGTATGATTATGTGAAAAATACATACTTTAATTTTAATCTTGATTCTATTTCTCCGGCACGTGGATTAGCCGACCCAACAATCGCCGCGCAATATCCCCTTGATTTGAATGGAAATAACAGGTTGAGAGATGGGGCTCCTGATGCAGGGGCTTATGAATGGATTCCGACAAAATAATCAATCTATGAAGAAAGGAATATTTCTACTGGCAATCTTGATAGTAACTATTCAGCTTTTTGCCCAGAAACAGGGGAAGCAGGATTTTAAAATCATGAGCTACAACGTGGAGAATTTCTTTGATTGTGTCCATGATTCCCTTTCTGATGACAGGGAATTCCTGCCAACAGGAATACGGGGTTGGAATAACACCAAATATGAGAAAAAACAAGCCAATATTGCAAAGGTTATCACAGCTATAGGTGGTTGGGATGCGCCCGTCCTGGTGGGATTATGTGAAGTGGAAAGTGATAAATGTTTGTTTGACCTGACTCATTATTCAGGATTAAAGAATCTGAAATACAAATACCTGCATCATGATTCTCCTGACCCAAGGGGTATTGATGTTGCATTGTTGTATCAACCGGATCAATTCAGGCCCATTCATGATCAAGCTATAAGAATCCGGTTTCCGAATGCTCCTCAAAGCAAGACCCGTGACCTGTTATTTGTTTCAGGAATAATTTCTAACGGTGATACCGTTTATGTGTTTGTTTGTCATTTGCCTTCCAGGTTAGACGGGGAATTAGAATCAGAAAACAAACGAATGTTTGTTGCTTCAGTTATTCGCAAGGAAGTGGATAGCCTGTTAGCTGTGATTCATGTTCCAAAAATTGTGATCATGGGTGATTTCAATGACGCCCCGACGAATAAAAGTCTCTCGGATATATTAAAAGCTAAACCTGTTACAGAAAACATTTCAGCAGGAAATTTATACAATTTGATGTATAAATTGCAACTTGAAGGAAAAGGAACTAATAAATATAAAGGAGAGTGGGTCGTTTTGGATCAAATTATTGTGTCCGGGGCGTTATTAAATTCATCTGGTACTTTTTTTACATCAATGAATGATAGTCATATATTCGATGCAGATTTTTTACTTGAGAACGATGCTGCCTATTTAGGGAAACAGCCTTTCAGAACCTATGTAGGTATGAAATATCACGATGGGTTCTCGGATCATTTGCCTGTCTATGCTGATTTTTGGTATTAATAAACTGATTTAACAAATATGGACATTCAACTTTTTATTCCTTGCTATATCGATCAACTTTATCCCGAAACCGGATTCAATACGATCAGGATTCTTGAAAAAGCCGGTTGTACGGTGCATTATAATCCTGAACAGACCTGTTGTGGACAACCTGCTTTCAATAGCGGATACTGGAAAGAAACAGCTAAGCTTGCCGAGAAATTTCTCACTGATTTTCAGTCTGACATGCCCATAGTTTCCCCATCAGGTTCTTGTTCTAGTTTTATTATTCATCATTATCATAAAGTGTTAGCCGATAGGCCTGACCTGCTTGAACGTCATTCTCAAATGAAGGGGAAGATTTACGAATTATCCGATTTTCTGGTAAACATATTGAAAGTTACAGGTCTTGGTTCCAAATTTCCTCATAAAGTAACTTTCCACGATTCTTGTTCAGCCTTGCGGGAGTATGGAATAAAAGATGAACCCCGCTTATTGTTGTCTCATGTAGAAGGACTTGAATTGATTGAAATGGAGGAAAGTGAAACCTGTTGCGGATTTGGAGGAACATTTGCAGTCAAAAACAACTCAATATCCTCGGCTATGGTGGAAAAGAAAGTACAAAATGCAATGGCTGCAAATGTTGAATACCTGATCAGTACCGAAGCTTCCTGCCTGATGAATATCAACGGATATTGTACTAAGAACAAACTTCCACTTAAAGGGATCCATTTGGCAGATATTCTGGCAAGTGGTTTATGATTAATTCGAGATTTTTCAACTATTCAAAAGAAGGACAAAACATCAATTTTATAATAAACATTGGATGAATTAAAATATCATTCTTGTTAATTACAAAAAAGACCCGAATAATCGGGTCTTTTTTTTAAACGTGTGTTACAAATAAAGGTGTATCGGAATGGAGTACCATCTTGTAAGCCAATCCAGGATTAAATAGCCTGGCAAAAAGGTTCCTTCTCCGTGAGTTGAAAGCCAAGACATTTATTTGATGATTCGCCATATAGTTATTTAAAAACTCAGGAGTATCGGTTGTATCCAACAAATCATAATTTGTCATTATTTGTGGATAATGAGTGGAAAAATAAGATTTGATACCGGATAAAATCACTTCACTCCAGGCAACGTTTTTGTCGGAGGCATGAATGAAGTACATTTCCACACTTTCATTTCCAAAAAGAGAAATGGCCCTGTCAATGGCAATCAAATCTTTTTGATCGAAATTGGTCAGAAACGCTACCCGCTTAATGTCATTCGGTGATTGCATGGTCATCAGTATTGGAACGGCAAAGACAGGTGAGACGCATGACTCCATGACTTCAGCCGTCACACTTCCAATCAGTTCGTTCGTCATTTTTCTTCCATGCGTACCCATAACAACCAGGGATGGTTTGTTCTTTTTGCAATAATCCAAAATCTGATCTTCGGGAACTCCTTCTTTCATTTCGAAGCTGAATGGAATATTGGGGATTTCACCTTTAGCTATTCGCGCGTGGATTAGCTTGGTCATATTTTCAATTTCAGTATTAGCTGTGTTCAATATCTTTTTCAATAATTCACTGTCGCTGATACTGTATGTACTCATGTCGTTGTTTGACGAAATCGTAAATGCCGGGCTAAAATAGACATATAAGAATACCACTTCTGCTGCAAGATTATCCGCGAAATGAAATCCAAAGTCAGTAACCCGGGGTACCTGATCAGAAAAATCTATCGGGATCAGTACCTGTTGAGTTGTAGTTCCGGTAACAGGTTCACGTTCCCAGGCACTTTCCATTTCTTCAACGATTTTCAGTGCCCGTGGCAAGTCGCTCTCTTTGATGCGAACCCGTACACCAACTGCTAATTCAGGATGTTCCAGATTCAGGTTGTGAATCACCGTTTCAATACCATTCTCTTCCAAAACCGTTTTAATCATCTGAGCCCGTTTAAAAGTACGGATGGCCAGGGTAACTAATTTATCTTCCATAATGATTTATAATTTATTGATTCCCAAATCAATATTTAAAGTCTATCAAATTGATATTTCCTTGTTTAGATATGGAGGTAAAGATAGCAAATATTAACGCGCTCCACGTTTATTTTTAGATAATATTTTAAGGATATGGAAAAAATGAGTTATATTTGTAACAATATTTAGTTACAACTAATAATATGGAACCTAAAATTAAGAAAGGACTCACTATTGCAACACTTATTTGCGTTATAGTGTTCGCTGTTTTTCTGTTTTTCAAATTTTATTTTGTATTTGGGGAAGGTGTCAAGACCGGTGAATTAAATTATTTAGATAGAAATGGTTATATCTTTAAAACCTATGAAGGGAAAATGATACAGACAAGCATTCGAACCTCACCACAAGATACGACTAAAATGGTTGAATTCCCGTTCTCAGTTGAAGATAAGATTGTGGCTGACTCTTTGATGCGCTGCAGTGGAAAAGAAGTTCAATTACATTATAAGCAATACCTGGGAGTGCTTCCCTGGAGAGGAGTCAATAAAATTATTGTCGACAAAATTATTTCAGTCAAAGGAAAGTAGTATTGTATAAGTTAATTGATAATTGATGTAAATAAATTATGTAATTCTGATTACAGAATAGAATTCGGCTGTTTATCAATTCCATATAGTGATATTATTTAATAAATTTAATTTTCTATCCTGACTTTTCCTTTCCCCGGCTCAAATGACTTTATTTCATCTCAAATAAAATAACTACTTTTGCAGGATCAACAAATAGTTAACAGCAAAATATTCATTAATACGTATTTCATTGGAAACGGACACTTTATATTCTTCCATTGGGGGCATAACAGTTCATTCTTTAACTACACCAGCTTTAATTTCAGCCATCATTTCTTTGGTAGTAAGTTTACTGCTCCTTGCTCTTTCGGCTGTTATCGCTTCCTCTGAAGTTGCATACTTTTCACTCGATCCCCAAACATTGAGTGAACTGGAAGATAGCCAGCGGAAAAATGATAAGAATATACTCCGTTTGCTGCAGACACCACAACGCCTTTTGGCTACTATACTGATTGGAAACAATTTTCTAAACGTAGCTGTCATCTTGTTGTTAACCCATTTCACAACTTCGGTCCTCAATTTCGAAAACGCGCCACTACTGGGCTTTATTTTTCAGGCCATATTTATCACATTTGTTCTTTTACTTTTTGGTGAAATCATGCCTAAAGTATATGCCACACAATTTGCAAAGAAAACAGCCCTGCGTTCCGTTTCTATTATTACAGCAATGGAAAAAATGTTCAGTCCCTTCGTGAGCTTTCTTGTAAATTCAACTTCAATAGTCAATAGCCGGCTTGCTAAACATACCCGTTCCAATATCTCCATGGACGAATTGTCACATGCATTGGAACTTACATCGAACAGCAAGGATGAAGATACTGAGATCCTGGAAGGTATCATTAAATTCGGCAATATCCAGGTCATTGATATCATGACTTCCCGGGTGGATATGATTGTAGTGGATATTAAATTCAACTTCAAACAATTGCTCGATATTATTATTAAATCAGGTTATTCCCGTATACCTGTTTATAGTGGCACAAGGGATAATATTAAAGGAATCCTCTATGGCAAGGATTTATTAGCCCATTTGGATAAGCCTGCCAATTTTCGTTGGCAAAGTCTGGTTCGTCAGGCCTATTTCGTACCTGAGACAAAAAAGATAGATGATCTTCTGAATGAATTTCAGGAACACAAAATTCATTTAGCCATGGTAGTGGATGAATACGGGGGTACTTCCGGGTTGGTGACTCTCGAAGATATCCTCGAAGAAATTGTGGGGGATATCAGTGATGAATATGATAATGAAGAACAACTGTTTACAAAGATAGATAATCACACATTCATATTTGAAGCTAAGATTCTCTTGAATGATTTTTTCAAGATTGCTGAAATTGAAGAAGACGATTTTTTAAAAGTGACAGAAGAAGTTGAAACCCTGGCAGGTCTTATACTTGAATTAAAAGGGGACTTTCCGGCAAAAAATGAACGTATTGATTTTGGCCGTTATGTTTTTGAAATTATTGCTACCGATAACCGAAGAATCAAAAAAGTCAAACTCTTTATCAAAGATGAATTCGAGGAAAAGGCTGTTAATTGAGTGGATCGATTGAAGATATTATGATGAGTTTTTTATAGTCAATTTTAATAGGAATAAATTTATAGATGAAAGTCATTCGTTTTTTTAATATAGCATTCATAATTTGCGTGACCTGCATGATGTTTTCATGTAATAAAACATCCATTCCAAGACCTTATGGTTACTATAGGGTCGATTTACCAGAACATGCCTACCGTATCATTGACACACTCAATCTGCCTTACCGGTTCGATTTACCCAAAAATGTCCGGTTGATTTACAGGAAAACTGACGGCGAAACATACTGGATTGATTTGTATTATCCAAAACTCAACGCCACCATTTATTGCAGCTATAAGCCTGTCAGGGGTAACCTGATCGAATTGCTTGAAGATACACGTAAAATAGTATATAAGCACAGTGTACGAGCTGATGCTATCAGTGAAAAAGTATTTGAACATCCTGAGAAGAGAGTACATGGCATTCTGTACGATTTGAAAGGGAATACTGCCTCCTCTGTTCAGTTTATTCTGACAGACAGTACCCGTAATTTCTTCCGTGGAGCATTATATTTCGACAACGTACCGAATAAGGATTCAATTGCACCAATGTCTAATTATATCCGGGAAGATGTGATCAGGATGATGGAGAGTTTCGAATGGAAACGATGAAAAGAGAACTCTTTGAATTAAAAGATTTAAAACTGTTGGTATGGGAACTGACTGAAAGTGTTGATACCCTGAAAGGACAATTGAACCTGACTGAACAGGATAGAATTGCATTTGAGAAAATTGTATCTGAAAAAAGGAAACTTGAATTCCTTGGAATCAGGGTAGCCTTAAAATCGTTGCTTGGGAAGGATATTAAAATTGAATATGACAGCGAAGGCAAACCTTATCTGGCGGATAGAAGTTATCAAATCAGCATCTCACACAGCAACCAATGGATAGCCGTTATGGCACATCCAAAACGAAAAGCAGGTATCGATATTGAATGCCCTACTGATAAGATCCAAAAGTTATACAGGCGTTTTTTAAGTATTACTGAACAGAAGGAACTATCTGAAGGAAATGATATTCGTCAGTTACTTCTGGCATGGTCTGCAAAAGAAGCGATGTTTAAGATTATCGGAAAAGAAGCCCTGGACTTTGCCAATCAACTCAGGATTTATCCCTTTAAAGTTGAACCAACCGGAGAAATGAAAGGACAACATATTCCTACTAAAATATACTACCAATTATTCTATCAACAAACAGAAAAATACACCCTGGTGTATTGCCTTGAATAATAAAACAATAGTGATCATGAAAAGCATCTACAAATCCATTCTCTTGAATAAGGAAACCAAACGCAAAATGTTAGCTGTATTATTGGATCCAGATCAATGTCGCGGGAGTGTGTTGTCGAGTACAGTTGCTGTATTGAAAGCCAATATTCCTGATTTTATTTTCGTTGGGGGCAGCCATACCTTAAATTCTGTTGACTCATTAATTGACCTTTTGAAAGAAGAAATCAAGACAAAGATTGTGTTGTTTCCCGGGAATGCTTCTCAATTCAGTTCCAATGCCCATGCACTGTTATACCTGTCACTTTTATCGGGACGGAATGCAGAATTCCTGATCGGGCAGCATGTAAGTTCAGCAGTGGCCATTAAGAAATCTGAGATTGAAGTCATTCCAACAGGTTATCTTCTTATCGATGGAGGAAAGCCTACTTCAGTGGAATATATCAGCAATACCCGGCCCATCCCGCGCGATAAAAAGGAAATTGCACTTTCCACTGCCGTTGCCGGGGAATTGTTAGGCATGAAATTGATCTATCTGGAGGCAGGTAGCGGTGCAAGTCATCCTGTACCGGTTAAAATGATAGAATACGTAAAAACCGGTTTATCACTACCCCTTATTGTTGGTGGTGGAATCAAGAGCATCTTGCAATTAAAAGAAGCTTTCGATGCCGGAGCCGATATGGTAGTGGTAGGAAATATCTTTGAAAATGAACCATCCAGAATCTCAGAATTCGTTACCTTCACAAAATCTTATGGGATAATCGATGCCATTGCTGAATCATATGTAAATGATTTCATTTACTGATTCTTACATCATGGAACCCGATTCCATTTCGTACCTTCTTTAACGTAGTTTATGCCTGTCAAAATGTGGTCCGGCAATCCGTTTGAAAAACAGAAAAGACATTCCGGTTGCCATGGCTCCTACCAGAAAAGCCAATGGAAAACCTCCCTGAGTATCTGCCAGGCTCCCTCCAAGTATGAGTCCTGATCCTACTCCCAGGTCCCAACTGGTTAAATACGTGGAACTGGCGGTGGCACGACGGTTATTCTGTGCCAAATTCACAAAAAGAGTATTGTATGCCGGGAAAATCATTCCATAACCTACTCCCAACACCACAGCAATAAAATAGAATATCCCTTCAACCAACCGGACATTGAATACTTCCATTTTCCTTAATCCTGATAACGTAAAAAAACCAAACAGACAAACCAATGTTCCATAACCTATTACATGAATCAACCGTCCCCTATCCACCATTTTCCCTGCAAACAAGCGCGAACCGATTAAACCTACAGCCATCAGGGAGAAGAAAATACCCATGCCGCTTTGAATTCCCAGTTCCTTGCCATAAATGGCGACATAGGTAGTCAGCATCCCGTATGGGAGACCAAGCATTAAAAGGCTTAAACCGGAATAGAATCCTTTTAACAGGAAGAACCTGTCGAAGGCTAAAGGCTCTTTAATACGCCGTTCAAAAGCTTTATCCGATTTAATGGTGAAAACGACCAGTAAGCCTAGAGTTCCACTTCCAATAGCGGCAAAGAAAATAGTATTAAAACTGTAATAATCGTGCATAAACAAGCTGATCATAGGCCCTATAGCCATAGCCATATTATTCGCCACCCCAAAATAACCCAACCCCTCTCCTCTTCTTGAAGCCGGCATAATGTCAACCATTAGGCTGTTACCAGCTGTGGTCACCATTCCGAAAGTAAAGCCATGGATAATACGTAAGAACAGGAACATGCTGACAACTGTCACCATAGGGTAGCCAATGAATGTGAAAACAAACAGGAAGTACGCCAACAGGTAAATCGGCTTCCGTTTGAAAATGTCAAGGATAAATCCGGCAAATGGACGGATAAGCAAGGCAGCAAGTGTATAACAGGACAAAATTATGCCAACATACGACTTTGAAGTATGGAAATCTTCAATGAGGTACAATGGAAGAATAGGAAGTAGCAGGTAAAAGGCAAAGTATAGCAGAAAATTGCTGGCACATGCGCTTATAAAACTTTGTGTCCATAGTCTGTCGAGTGGTTCATGCAATGCGGTTGTATTCATAACTGGTTCTGAGATTATACAAACAGTCAAATTGAATTAGAAGCGTCTGAGACGATTAATAAACAGGAAACGAATTACCACTTGTAGATAGCGATTGCATTCGTTAGGAAGGCTCTATTAGCTTAGGAGTCCTATTTTTTTTAATCATAATGAATGCTTACCATATTAAAATGGTAAACATTCATCTTAAGCTTATTTATAACTTGAAGGAACAGGGAATAAAGAGAATTGTCTCCTTTATTTTGTGGATTCGCTTGGAGGAGGAGGAGTGAAAATACGATCAAAGAAAGGATTCTTGGTAGATCCGCTGATAGGGATTCCATAGATGGAACTGCACTCAGGCATCATGTTCTGTTCCTGAGCAACACGCCCAACCGAAAACATAACACGGCTATCCACCCGGTGATCTGCGGCTGTAGAGCATGCTGAACCAATGGCAATGCCTACATCCACCGTATTGAGTGCACATGGAACATCCTTCATTTTCTCTGCACAGGTATCAAAACCACAATAACCACAATTCAGGTTCTGCGTTTTTTGTTTGGTCCCGATAAGGATGACGGCATCCGCCTGAAGTATGTTGTTGGCATCACGGGTAATAAACTTCATTCCGGTTTTAACGGAATAGTCCAACATGGCTTTTGACAATTCTACAATGGTTTCGCCTGTCACCATCAGGACTTCAATAATATCAATTCCTTTTCCCTTGGGAGCCGTACGGGCCGCCGTCATCATTTCGTTGGCCACTTGTAAAATCCGCTCGTGGCGGGTATCCCTCTCATTAATCAGCATAATCATCAATTTATTTGTAACGCTGACAGTTCTTCGACGCTGTCAGGTTTTATGATTGGACCTGTCAGCATGCTTGCTCCTGACAGCGTCTAAAAACTATTCCATATAATTCCCGACCTTTTCGAGCATCAAGGAGGCCAATAAGGCGTTGGAGGCTATAATTTCACCGCCGTAGAGATAATTGGTTCCGCCGTTAAAATCGGTTACTACCCCACCCGCTTCCTTTACGATTAAAGAACCGGCTGCTACATCCCAGGGTTTCAGGTCGTATTCCCAGAATGAATCAAACCTTCCGCAAGCCACATAGGCCAGGTCAGTAGCTGCTGAACCCAGTCGGCGGACTCCGCGTGCTTCGGTCATGGTCCACTTCAGCAAGGCCAGGTATTCGTCCAGTTGATCGAAGTTGGAATAAGGAAATCCGGTTGCCAGCAAGGCATCATGAATATCATCCCGTTCGGATACAAAGATCGGATCACCATTCAAATAGGCTCCTCCCCCCTTCCAGGCATAAAAACATTCATCCAGGCCTACTTCGTATACAACACCCAATACCATTTCATCGTTATCCAGCAACCCGATACTCACGGCATAGATCGGAACTCCCTGAATAAAATTGGTCGTTCCATCCAGCGGATCAATCACCCAGTTATATCGTTCCCCCTTTTTGGTACTGGTTCCTTCCTCGGCAATAAAACCCGATTCGGGTAATAACAAGGTCAGTTGCTCTATAATTTGTTTCTCTGATTCTTTGTCCACATAACTCACCAGGTCGTGCAAGCCTTTAGTTTCAATCATGGATACCCGAAAACCCTTGCGTTCTTCCGCCATAAACTTTCCGGCAGAACGGGCTATTTCACAGGTGGCTAGGGTAAGTTGACGGTAGGTTGCAGTCATATTCTTTGTATTTGAGTTGCAAAGTTAAGATATTTATAGCAAATCAAGGGCATTCTGTCCTTAATTTCCGATATGTTTCAATCCGGTTATAGCAGTATTCCCGATTAAAGATTTCATTTGTGCTATGGCTACTTTATTTAACTGTACAACCCGTTCACATTGTGACATACTCTGTGAAACCAACAACGCATTGATACTTTCAAGATTACTGAGTACAATGAGTTGCTCTAATGTAGCCTTATCGCGAACATTCCCTTTCTCACCCGGATGTATATCACGCCAATGTTTGGCAGTCATTCCAAAAAGAGCGACGTTTAATAAATCAGCTTCTGAAGCATACACCATATTTGCCTGAACACTGGTTATTTCTTTGGGTATCAGATTTTCCTTAATGGCATCAGTATGA
>Ga0364914_10084_pt1 | contig 40489 bp, 36 predicted proteins | sample ExccelJu500001D3_3_FD_206954 | JGI IMG/M metagenome (GOLD analysis project Ga0364914, IMG submission 206954) | Enriched cells from Trout Bog Lake Hypolimnion, Wisconsin, USA - BchlTB.June25.5000.01.D3 | ecosystem: Environmental > Aquatic > Freshwater > Lake > Hypolimnion/Profundal zone | place... | reverse complement strand
AGGTCTAGGTAAGCTCAAAGGCAAGATTTTCCGGATTGGCCATTTGGGTGACTGTAACGAGCTTAGCTTAATGGCTGCCTTGAGCGGGGTCGAGATGAGCCTAGGCGCAATGGGCTACAAACCCAAGGAAAGTGGTGTAGTTGCTGCTCAAGACTTCCTTAAATAAGCCTTGGACCCAATACCCACTTATAATTCAAGTACTTATATATCGACCTTATTTGAGATAGAAAGAATTCCCATGTTAGCTACAAAGCCCTATTTGACTCAAGCTGATGTCCAAAAAATCCTGGATGCGGCCGATAAACATGCAGCCCAAAATAATCTAGCGGTCACCATTGCTGTTTGTGACGATGGTGGTCATGTTTTGGGTTTAATCCGTCGCGATGGCTGCGCGCCAGTGTCCGCTTACATTGCTCAAGAAAAAGCGCGTACTGCTGCTATGGGTAAGCGCGAGAGTCGTGTTTACGAGGAAATTATTAATAACGGCCGCACCTCCTTTTTATCTGTCCCGCATATTTCGGGAATGCTAGAGGGTGGGGTCAATATCGAGGTAAATGGTTTTACCATCGGCGCAGTCGGCGTTTCCGGCGTTAAATCAACCGAGGATGCCGAAACTGCTAAAGCCGGCATTGCGGCCATCTTGTAAGTTACCTTGACAAATATCGTTCCTGAAATAAATATCCCTGAGGGGGCTCCTGCAACCGCCGCTCCCCAAGCAAGCATCACTTTTGCTGACTTTGGTTTAGATCCGCTGATTCAAAAAGCTGTATCTGAGCAAGGCTACACAACACCTACTCCAATTCAAGCACAAGCAATTCCGCATGTATTAGCGGGCAGTGATTTGATGGGGGCTGCGCAAACAGGTACTGGTAAGACTGCAGCCTTTGTATTGCCAATCATTCAAAAGATTTTGCGGCATGCAAGCAGTAGCGCATCACCGGCTCGCCATCCAATCCGAGCTTTGGTATTGACGCCAACGCGGGAGTTGGCCGTTCAGGTTTCCGAGAATGCCGCGAACTATTCTCGTCATACGGACTTGCGTGCTGCCGTGGTTTACGGCGGCGTGGATATGAAGGAACAGGTCGCTATCTTACGCAATGGTGTGGAAATTTTGATTGCTACACCTGGGCGTTTACTTGATCACATTGGCTCTAAAGTAGCAAACCTTTCCCAGGTCGAAATATTGGTATTGGATGAAGCGGATCGCATGCTAGACATGGGATTCTTGCCTGATCTGCAGCGCATTATTAATTTGATTCCGGCGCAGCGGCAAACCCTATTATTCTCCGCAACGTTTTCTCCGGAAATTAAAAAACTTGCACAAAGTTATTTGCGCACTCCAGTGACGGTGGAAGTAGCCAGGCAGAACGCCGCCGCCGATACCGTTAAGCAAGTAGTGCACATGGTGTCTTCAGCAGATAAACAGCAAGCTATCGTGAAAGTGCTGGAGGCCCGCACGCGTCAAGGTTTATCTCGCCAGTGCATCATCTTTACGAATAGCCGTTTGGGTTGTGCAAGATTGTCACGTGCTTTAGAGCGTGATGGAATTAAGGCGGGCGCCATTCACGGTGACAAGAGTCAGGGTGAGCGCACCCTTACTTTGGACGCTTTCAAATCCGGCGCAATTGAGGCCTTGGTGGCAACAGACGTTGCCGCGCGTGGCCTGGATATTCCAGACATGCCTTTGGTCATTAATCATGAATTGCCTTATAACGCCGAAGACTTTATTCACCGCATTGGCCGTACAGGCCGTGCTGGTAACAAAGGTGATGCCATTGCTTTGGTGGATGCGAGCGAAAAGCGCTTGCTTGACGATATCGAAAGGCTAATGAAGCGCAAGCTCGATGTTCAGCCACTACCTGATATTGAGGTCTCATCTAACAGAGCTCCATCAAATAGAGCAACATCAAACAGGGCCCCTTCAAGCAGAACAAGCTCAGTAAAAGATTCCCCTGGAAAAGCATCGGACCCATTTTTCTATATGCCTTATGAGCCTAGTGTTGCGCCTCAGTCAGCAACCAACTCTTCAAATCCAGAAGAAAAGAAAGTGGGCATTGTTTCCGCCAAGCCAGCTATTGGGGCTTTATTAGGTGGTTTTAAGAAGAAATAAGATTGCCCCAAGCGCGAGTGGCTGCCAATAGCCACTCCGCTATCGAAGTATTTTTGCCGTCAAGTAGGCCATTCAAACCCAATTTTTGTGCTGCTTTGCCAAATTTAGAAGGCTTGTGACATTGGCCGCATTATTGGTGGAAAAAACGGTAGGCCTAAATCTTCCTCGGTTCACTGCGAGGCACTCCTGGCGTTGCCAAAGCGTTTGTAATGGTTGGTGATGACGAGCAGTAAGAGATGAGCTTCGAGGCTGTTAAGGCTTTTTAAGGCCCTCTGATCGCCTTCCTGACACCTTTATGCCCTGCTTGCTTTCTCATCCTAATGCAAGCTACAGGAAGGTCATTAGCACAGAATTGCATGTAGCGAACTTCCTTAGGCTGTAAATAGTCGCCTAGTATGCAAAAGACTGGTTGGAGAAGGCGCAAATCACCCGCGGTAGCCTTCCGGTAGGGATGGAAGGTTTTTCAGCTTAGACACAGCTAAAATCATCTCATGGCTTCACCCCGTTTTGTTCATCTGCGCGTCCATTCCGAGTTTTCAATTACGGATGGAATCGTGCGGATTGATGATGCAGTGGCTGCAGCCGCTAAAGATGAAATGGGTGCCTTAGCCCTGACTGATCTGAGTAATTTATTCGGATTGGTTCGTTTTTATACTGCGGCACGCTCTGAAGGAGTCAAGCCTATTGCTGGTGCTGATGTTTGGGTAAGCAATCCCCAGGACCCTGAACAACCCTACCGTTTATTACTGTTGGTGCAAAACCATTCTGGGTACCTTAATCTTTGTCAGTTGCTAAGTAAGGCGTCTTTAGAAAATCAATCGCGTGGCCGAGCCGAAGTAAAGGCCGAGTGGTTTACAGAACCCGCATCAAAGGCCGAAGATAAAGTTGCCAAGAAATCCTTAGCCTATGGATTAATTGCCCTCTCTGCTGGTCGCTGGGGTGATGTTGGCGTCGCTTTATTGGCTGGGCAAGAGGAGCAAGCTAAAGTAGCAGCCATGCGCTGGGAACAATTATTTCCGAATGCTTTCTTTATTGAGGTGCAGCGCGGTGGCCATCCACAGGATGAAAAACACCTACAACTAGCTTGTCATTTAGCAAGTGAGTTGGATTTGCCAATTGTGGCAACTCACCCTGTGCAGTTTATGCAGAAAAGTGATTTTATTGCTCATGAGGCTCGGGTTTGCATTGCCGAGGGCGAGTTATTGGGTAACCCGCGACGTCAGAAGAAATTTAATGATGAGCAATATTTCTTATCTCAATCGGAGATGGAGATGCGTTTCTCTGACTTGCCCGTTGCTTTGGCGAACTCAGTAGAAATTGCTAAGCGTTGTAATTTATCGCTCGTTCTTGGGCAGCCTCGATTGCCCGATTTCCCAACGCCGCCTGGTATTACTCTGGATGAATTCTTGTTTGAGCAATCGGAAATGGGATTAAAGCGCCACATGGAGCGTAACTTTCCGGATCCAGATGAGCGAGCCAAAGAGGCATCACGTTATCTCGATCGCTTGACGTTTGAAGTTAAAACGATTGTGCAAATGGGATTTCCAGGCTACTTTTTGATTGTGGCGGATTTTATTAACTGGGCAAAAAATAATGGTGTGCCAGTAGGTCCTGGTCGTGGATCAGGCGCGGGATCTTTGGTGGCTTACTCGTTGGGTATTACCGACCTTGATCCATTGCGCTATAACTTGCTCTTTGAGCGCTTTTTAAATCCAGAGCGGGTATCCATGCCCGACTTTGATATTGACTTCTGTCAGCACGGGCGTGATCGTGTCATTCAGTATGTCAAAGACAAATATGGCAAAGACGCTGTAAGTCAGATTGCTACCTTTGGAACCATGGCTGCCAGAGCGGCGATTCGCGATGTGGGTCGCGTACTGGAGCAAGGCTATAACTTTGTGGATGGCATTGCTAAATTAATTCCAAATAAGCCAGGTCAGTACATGACCATTGAAATTGCTAAAAAGGAAGAAAAGCAGCTAGCCGAGCGTGAAAAGAATGAAGATGAAGTGCGCCAACTGTTATCGTTAGCTCAACAGTTAGAGGGCATGACTCGTAACGTCGGTATGCATGCTGGCGGTGTATTAATTGCCCCTGGCCGCTTAACTGATTTTTGCCCACTCTATACCCAAGAAACAAAAGATCAAGACAGTAGCTCAGTCATTAGTCAGTTTGATAAAGATGATGTTGAAGCAATTGGCCTAGTTAAGTTCGACTTCCTGGGACTAACTACATTAACTATTTTGGCCGCTGCTGAGCGCTGGATAAAAACTTTACATACTGATCGCAAGGATTGGAATATTGGTGAAATTTCCCTTGAGGATGAGGGCACATTTGATGTTTTGAAGAAGGCCAATACTGTTGCCGTCTTCCAGCTGGAAAGTCGCGGTATGCAAGGCATGCTAAGAGAGGCCAAGCCCGATCGTTTCGAAGACATCATTGCGCTCGTTGCCCTGTATCGTCCAGGCCCAATGGACCTCATACCCGACTTTATTGAGCGTAAGCATGGGCGTCAAAAAGTAGAGTACCCAGACCCACGGATTGAATCTGTTCTGCGCGAAACCTACGGCATCATGGTCTATCAAGAGCAGGTAATGCAGATGGCACAGATGATTGGTGGCTACTCTCTTGGTGGTGCCGATATGTTGCGTCGTGCAATGGGTAAGAAAAAGCCAGAAGAGATGGCTCAGCATCGCAAAATTTTTAGTGACGGAGCTAAGGCAGGCGGCATCACTGAAGGTAAAGCCAACGAGATTTATGATTTGATGGAGCGCTTTGCGGGTTATGGATTTAATAAATCCCATGCTGCCGCCTATGCGCTCTTAGCGTATCAAACGGCTTGGTTAAAAGCACATTACCCCGCTGAATTTATGGCGGCCAACTTATCGCTTGCCATGGATGACACCGATAAGGTAAAAATTCTGTATGACGATTGCTTAGTAAATCAAATTCGGGTGTTCTCACCAGATATCAATACTGGAGTACACGTATTTACCCCACTCAGAGCGCCAGATTCTGCCCCAGATTCACCCTTAAGTCACATTCGTTATGGTTTAGGCGCAGTGCGCGGTACTGGTGAAGCCGCTATCGATGCGATTGTCAAAGCCCGTGAAACTGGCGGACCCTTTAAAGACCTGTTTGATTTTTGCGCTAGGATAGATCGCAGACAAGTAAACCGTAGAGCAATAGAAGCATTAATGCGGGCAGGAGCTTTCGATAGCTTGTATCGAGACTCAATTCCTGTTGGTGGAAATTTATACGATATTCGCTCTACTTTGCTAGCCTCACTCGCACGGGCCATCGAGGCGGCTGAGCAGGCGGAAGCGTCTATTCATCAGGTAAGTTTATTTGAGACGGCAGGTGAAGCAGATCGCCATCTGCCAGAGCTAGTGCGCGAGCCTGTCTGGTCCGAGAAAAAACGCCTGCAAGAAGAAAAAACTTCTTTAGGTTTATGTTTGACTGGCCACATGTTTGATGCTTATCGCGAAGAAACTACCCACTTTATTCGACAGTCTTTATCCAAGGTCACCGAGGGGAAAGATCAGCTTATCGCTGGCATTATTACTTCCGCAAGAATGCTGACAGGTCAGCGTGGTCGTATGATGATTGCAACTATTGATGATGGATCAGCAGCGATGGAGGTGACGCTTTATAGTGAAGTCTATGAACCTAATCGCTCCTGGTTAAAGGAAGATGAGTTGCTGATTGCCAAGGTGAATATCACCCCAGATAAATTTTCTGGTGGCGTACGCGTGGTCTCGGAAGCGGTGATGGATATCACTGGTGCACGGATGCGTTTTGCACGCAACGTCCATATGTTCATTGATGCTGGAATCGATTTGCGATCTTTGCGTAGTCAACTTGGTCCTTACTTGATGACTAATCGGGTTCGTGACCCTAAATTAGGGCCAGGAGCCCCCACAATGCCTGGCGGTAATGAGGGTATGAAAGGTTTAATGCTGACAGCGGCAGTAACCACTAGTGGTGGCGCTTGTTTAATGCAATTTCCTGAAGAGCTGCGCATTTATCCAGATGATGCCTGCCTGCATAACTTGAATCAGATTTTGGCGGCCAAACAAAACCACTCAGTGCAAGTTCAATACCAGTAGGCATTAAGAATGGGCATTAAAAAATCAGCGTTTGTATTGCTTTATTGTTCCTGCAATGCGCGTTTAACAGCATTAACTGCTTCAATCACCTGAGCTGGCTCAAGTAGATCTAGACATTGGCTATGACTGTCGGCGCGGTCATCGCAACCCGCTTTGCGACAAGGCACGCACTCACCGGGTCCTTGCAAAATCGTGACATTTCCTACTGTTTGGCTGCGAGCGCGCAGGGTATAAGGTTGTTTTCCCACAAAACCATTAGGCCAGGGGCCAAAATTACTTGGAGGCGTTGGACCAAAAAGGGCAATGGTTGGCACATTACAAGCAGCTGCTAGATGGGTGATGGATGTATCTACCCCAACATAAGCTAACGCCCCTCGAATTAATGTGCCAGCCTGGGGAATAGATAGCATGCCTGCCGTATCTATTACGTGCTCAAGGGTCTCTTTATCCAGCAGGGAGAGAATATCGCGGTTCAGTTGCAGGTCTTGCTTGGCCGGAGAGGCACTTAAAACCACTTGCCAGCCTTGTCCAGCCAGCCATGTGACTAAGACTTGCCAATACGCTAGCGGCCAGCGCTTATAGGCGGTTAGTGGCCCTGGATGAACCACGACATAAGTTGATCGGAGTTGATTGGCGATGACGGGGGTTAACGGGTCTCCAACAGGAGGGGTCACAGAAATTGGATGATTAAACACATCCTCTGAATTAAGGTAGAAGCTCTCGAGTAGCCGCATCTTCTCAGCAACGACATGCTGTGAAAAATAATCTACTTCTACGGTATGGATACAAATGAACTTTTTCCAGGCATTTTGCTGGTCACGTTTAATTTTATTGGCCTTATTTAGCTCGGCATCTCCTTGAGGATGCCCGCTTAAAACACCCACTCTTCGAAAGGCAGCCACTAAGCCGTAAAGATAAGAGCGATCACTCGGTTGGGTGACGATGGCCAAATCGTAGCGCTGAAAGAGGCGTATAAACAAAAAAAAGTATTCGTTTAATTTGGGTCGATCAGAGGTTTCAATGAACCTTGCGATATCGGGATTACCTTTGAGGATATCGAGTTTGCCACGGTAACCTAAAAAATGAAATTCAGCATCTGGCCATAGCTCCCGCGCTTTAGAAATCAGCGGAGTCGTTACAAGCACATCGCCAATTTGTCGTGTGGCGATAAATAAGACTTTTTTGGGTTTTGAGTTTGAGGCGCCAGAAGAAAAAAGATTCATATTTTTACTGTGCTTTAGCTAAGATTTTCTGACGCACGAGACGGGCATTTTCTGCGGCATTAGATTGATCATGAATGGGGTGGTGTAGATGCAGCACCTCGGTGGCCCACGATCCTGATTTACGCACAAGCCCTTTACTTTGCAATCTAAAAACAAAGTCCGCATCCTCATGACCCCAGCCCGTCATGCTGTCGTCAAAACCTTGAATAGCTAGAGCGTCTACTTTCCAGCAAGCCATATTGCAACCTTTAATACGACGCCAGATAAATTTCTTGTAATTGCGCCAAGAGCCATCCCCCAATTTAAATTTGAGTGGCCAGTATTTATTAATGCCACCATGAAGACGCATACTCAGAAGATTTTTAGTAAATAAAGCATAGTCCCAGTGGGGCCAGGCAATAATTTTCTTAGTTAAATCACTATTGAGTAATACGCGACTTCCAGTCACGAGGTGACCTTTTTGAGCCAGTTTGTGATGACGTGCCACAAAGTCGGGCTGAGCAATGCAATCCCCATCGAGGAAAATCAGATAATCTCCTGCCGCTGCATCGATAGCTTGATTGAGAATACGGGTTTTACGAAAGCCTCGGTCTGCTTGCCATAGATGGGAGATTGCTACAGGCATAGAGGGTTTTAATGCCTCAATCACTTGCCGAGTTTCTTCATTTGAGCCATCATCGGCAATGATGATTTCAAAATTTAACTCAGTTTGAGTAGCAAGAGATTCTAAGCATAACTTCAGTGCTTGTGGCCAGTTGTAAGTAGCCAAAAGGATCGAAATCATTTACGAGCATCCTGACACAGTTGCCATAATTTGAGATAGCGGTAATAGGTCCCTTGAGAATTTGACATTGCTAAGGCAAATCCTTGCGCGCCATCCAAAAACCCTGCTCGGATGATGTAGGTTTTTATAAAAGACCAGGCGCCGTGGAGTATCGCTTTCAGCGGGCTACTGGTTTTGCCTTTAGCAAAAGCCTGCTCTGCAGAGGCTGTAGAGTAGCGATCAACTTTTTGCAATACTTGTGAATAGTTCATGAAACTGAAATGCAGCATAGGATTCTCAAGCTTGGCAACTTGTCCTTGGGGTATCAGCCGTTCGTGAACCAAATCATCTGAAAAGTGGGCTGTCCCTTTCCTAAATAATCGGTCAACATAATCTGGGTTCCAGCCTGAGTGACGAATAAATCGACCGCAATACCAAGAAAGCCGAGGAATCGCAAAACAGTCTACATGAGCAGAATGATGAATAGCCGTCACTATTTCAGACCGAAGTGCTGGAGTTAGACGCTCATCGGCATCCAGAGATAGAACCCAGTCACCCGTTGCCAAATCTAAGGCGCGGTTCTTCTGGGGGCCAAAACCAGGCCAATCAGTGGGTTGTGAGACAACAGCACCATGGCTTTTAGCGATCTCTAGGGTGCGATCGGTGCTATTGGTATCTACGACCACAATTTGTTGGGCAATCCCTTCGAGGGAGGCTAGGCAATCGTCCAAATTGGCCTCTTCATTGCGGGTGATGAGTATGACAGATAAGGTGGGCATAATTCATTATATGAATGCTAAAGACCGTACTGCCTTAAATCGCTTAATTGTCTATCTCAAACCCCATATTGGCCTGATTATTGGCTCTTTGGTGGCTATGGCCTTCGTTGCCGGAGCAGAAACTTCCATTCCCGCCCTAATGAAGCCTTTGCTCGATCGTGGATTTTCAGGGCAGCTAGATAGCAAGCTATGGCAAGTACCCGTCTTCCTGGTTGGCTTGGCTTTAGTACGAAGTCTGGCACAGTTTTTATCAAATTATTTATTAACTCGCGTGATTAATGCGGTCCTTTTGAAATTACGTGAGCAAATGTTTCAGACGTTGCTACATGCGAGCACTACCTTCTTCCAAAAGAACTCAGCATCGAATTTAATTAATGCCGTGGTCTTTGAAGTAAACAATGTGCTTTCAATAATGGGCGCAATGCTTATCAGCTTAGTGCGAGATTCCTTAACGGTAGTTGGTTTAATTGGCTATCTGATTTATTTGAACTGGCAACTTACACTGGTCGTGCTGGCAATTTTTCCTATCATTGCTTTTGTCATGAGTAAAATTAATCGGCGCTTACGATCGCTTAATCGGGAGCAACAAACTTTGACGAGTGAGCTTGCTTATATCGTTGAAGAATCTGCTGCTGGTTACAAAATTGTCAAAGTCCATGGCGCTGAAGAGTATGAAATGGGCCGTTTTATGGAAAAGGCTGAACGCCTGCGCCAATTCGCATTGAAGTCAGCAGTAGCGGGGGGTCTTAATCAGCCAATTACTCAGCTTATTGCCTCCATGGCGCTATCTATAGTGTTGGTAATTGCATTGATGCAATCGGCTGCTGAGGGTACTACGGTTGGTGGTTTCGCTGCTTTTGTGACGGCGATGATGCTCGTCATTTCACCCATTAAGCATCTAGCTGATATTAACCAACCTTTGCAACGCGGCCTAACTGCGGCAGAAATGATTTTTGCTTTGATGGACCAACCTGTTGAGGAGGATGAGTCACGCAAACTGAATATGAAGTCGCTGCAAAAAGCTAAGGGTGCGATCCGATTTGAGAATGTCAGTTTCTCCTATCAACAGGAGGTCGGTCGCAAAGAGGCTTTAGTGGAAGTAAACCTCAATATTAGGCCGGGGGAGGTAGTTGCATTTGTTGGGCCATCTGGAGGCGGTAAATCTACTCTAGTTAATTTAATTCCTCGATTCTTTAAGCCGACGGATGGGCACATCTTCTTGGACGATATCCCCTTGGAGGACATTGCCCTTGCCGATGTTCGTCGCCAAATTGCCTTTGTAAGTCAGGATGTGATTTTATTTAATGACACCATTGCAGCTAACGTAGCTTATGGGGCGACTGGTGAACAGGGTATTGATCGGGGACGCGTGATTGACTCTCTTGAGGCAGCGAATCTATCTGCACTCATGAAAGAAATGCCCGAGGGAATTGATACATTTATTGGTAATAATGGCAATCGACTCTCTGGCGGTCAGCGGCAACGTTTAGCAATTGCACGCGCAATTTATAAGGATGCCCCTATTCTCATACTTGATGAGGCTACATCTGCTTTAGATTCTGAGTCGGAGCGCCAAGTTCAGGATGCCTTAGAGCAATTAATGGCGGGCAGAACCACCTTGGTTATTGCGCATCGGTTATCTACCATTGAGCATGCAGATCGCATCGTGGTATTGGATCATGGCCGAGTGGCTGAGAATGGCTCGCATGATGAGCTGATTCAGAAAGACGGGCTATATGCCAACCTCCATCGAATCCAGTTCTCTAACGCTTAAATTATTTTAGGATTTTTAATCCACCGCCAAGAGTCATTGCAAATATCAGACAACCCTCTTTTTGCTTCCCAGCCAAGCACAGTCTTTGCTTTATCGGCGCTAGCATAGTATTCAGGTAAGTCGCCAGGGCGCCTATTTACCACTTGGTAGGGAATTGAATGGCTGCTGACTTTTTCAAAGCAATGAATAATCTCTAAAACGCTGTAACTTTTACCGCTACCAATATTAAATATATGGAGCCCGGGGTTATTTTTTATCCAATTGAGCGCCGCTAAGTGGCCCTCCGCTAAATCCATGACATGGATGTAATCGCGTTTTCCAGTTCCATCAGGTGTGTCGTAATCATCGCCAAAAATATTTAAGAGGGGAAGCTTTCCGCTAACGACTTGACCAATAACTGGCATTAAATTATTTGGGATCCCGTTTGGATCTTCTCCAATTAGGCCAGACTCATGAGCCCCAACTGGATTGAAATATCTAAGACATGCAATGCTCCATGCTTTATCACTCACAGCTAGATCATGAAGCATTTCTTCTATTTGAAGCTTGTTTCGTCCATAGGGATTGGTCGGGGCAGTGGGGTGATCTTCGTCGTAAGGAAGATATACAGGATCGCCGTATACGGTGGCGCTACTACTAAAGACCAATGTTTTTATATTGGCAGACTGCATAGCCTGTAACAGACTGATGCTTCCCTGAACGTTATTTGCGTAATATTCGATAGGTTTTTGGGAGGACTCTCCAACAGCTTTTAATCCTGCTAAGTGAATAACTATCTCAATCTTTTCATTCACTAAAGTGTTAAATAGTTTTTCTGTATCGCGTATGTCACCATTGGTAAAAGCTATATCTTTGGAGGTAATTTTTTTGATTCGATTTAAGGTATCAATATTACTGTTACAAAGATTGTCATAAATATGAACTTTATGACCCGCCTCTGATAGAAGTATGGCGGTATGGCTACCGATATACCCCATACCGCCTGTTAGTAGGATATTCAAATATGCTCCTTAAATATGATTAACTTAGAACAATATCGTACTGCTCTTGGCGGAAAGTACCTTCGGCCTGGAGTTTAATTGGTTTGCTAATAAAGTCGCCTAGTTGCGCCAAGAATTGATTTTCTTCTTCTAGAAATAAATCAATAACATCTGGGGCGGCGACTATCCTAAATTCTTTGGGGTTAAATTGACGATGCTCACGGACGATTTCACGTAATATTTCATAGCAAATTGTTTGGGAAGTTTTCACTTCACCTTTGCCTGCACAAGTCGGGCATGGTTCGCAGGTTATGTGTGCCAAAGATTCACGAGTACGTTTGCGCGTCATTTCCACCAAGCCTAAAGCAGAGAACTCACTCACTGAGGTGCGAGCATGATCACGCTCTAAATTGCGTTTGAGTTCATGCAAGACGGATTCCTGATGGTCTTTACCAACCATGTCAATAAAATCAATGATGATGATGCCGCCTAAATTTCGCAAGCGTAACTGGCGAGCAATAGATTGAGCTGCTTCCAGATTTGTTTTAAAGACAGTGTCATCCAGATTGCGGGCACCGACATAACTGCCTGTATTGACATCAATTGTTGTCATGGATTCGGTTTGGTCAATCATCAGATACCCACCAGATTTCAGATCGACCCTACGACCTAATGCTTTGTTAATTTCTGTATCTACATCAAACAAATCAAAGAGGGCACGTTCACCCCGATGAAGTGTCAGTTTATCCAAAAGGTTGGGCATGTAATGGGTTGCAAAGAACTTGAGCTTTTCAAAGTTTTCAGCAGAGTCCACCCGAATTTGGGTGGTCTCTTCACCCGCTAAATCTCTCAGTACGCGTTCCGCCAAACTCAAATCCTGATAGAGAAGACTGGGTGCCGCTTGATAGTTAACCGCTTCACGAATCTTTTCCCAGGTCGTGCGCAAATAATGCATATCGTGCTTTAATTCTTTATCCGTGGCATCTTGTGCGCTAGTGCGCACAATAATCCCCCCTTTTTCATCAGCAGGCATCAGGCCGGTTAGACGTGCTTTAATCGCCTCCCGCTCCTCAGTTTTATCGATGCGCTGGGAAACGCCAATATATTTCTCGGTTGTAGTGTCGCTACCAGCTGGTGGCAAGTAAACCAAATTACGTCCTGCAATGCTAAGTTGAGTAGTAAGACGAGCACCTTTGGTTCCTAGTGGGTCTTTGAGCACTTGCACTAAAACATTTTGCCCTTCGAAGAGTAGTTTTTCAATTTGGGCTTGAGGATTGTTTTGGGTAATATCGGCCACGTGCATGAAGGCGGTGCGCTCTAAACCGATTTCAATAAAGGCAGATTGCATTCCTGGCAAAACGCGAACTACCTTTGCAAGGTAAATGTTCCCCACAATGCCACGCTGGCGAGTTCGCTCAATTTGGAGTTCCTGAACAGCGCCTTGTTGAATTAAAGCCACCCGTGTTTCTTGGGGGGTAATGTTTATTAGGATCTCTTCGTTCATATGCGGGCAACTTTAGCGTGATCCAAAAGTTGGCTCACTTCGAAAATAGGAAGACCCATGATACCGCTATAGCTTCCTGTAATTGTGGGGATAAAGGCGCCACCAAGTCCCTGAATGCCGTAAGCACCAGCTTTACCAAAAGGCTCACCGCTGGCGATATAGGTAGCAATCTGTTCGGAAGACAAATGAGAAAATGCCACCTGAGAAACCTGCACTACGTAGAGTGGTTGACTATTCGGCTCTACTAACAAAACAACTGCTGTCAGGACTTCATGCACTTTTCCACTCAGCATTTCTAGAATGCGTACTGCGTCAGCAGTATCAATAGGTTTTCCTAGAATCTCTCCAGCTATGCTACTTGGCAAACTCACGGTAGTGTCTGCGCACAAAATGGGTGCCCAGGGCCGTTTACTCTTGGTCCAACGATCCAAAGCTATCGTACTTTTTGCAAGGGTCACGCGCTTAACGTAGTCATGTGCTTTTTCGTGAGGAATAGGGATTTCTAAGGTCTCAGTATCTTCGTGTGGCTCAGCAGTAAGCATTTCAAATTGAACGCCAATTTGTTTGAGTAGTTCTTGGCGGCGAGGACTTTGTGAGGCTAGATAAATGGAATGATAAGTATATAGGCCCATAGTATTTAAATTCGTTTAAACCAATCTCTGTATGAGTATTCCATCCAGGATGTAAATAAAAATTGTATTTTTAATATTGCACTAAAAATACTTGGATATATTCTAGAAGATGTATTTCAATTCATGCTTGAAAAGCATATAAGCTACTAATATCTATGATGACTTTTTAATTATTTTCATGCGAAGTATACCCTCCAGATCAAAAAATGGATCTTGTCTATCGATATTGATTTTTTTAGCCTTTAGCTGATGCCATAACTATGGTTGCTATAAGGCCATGCTCTATAAGTGACAAAATTAGCTATTTAAAGTAAATTTAAGTTCATTCACATAAGAATTATTTATCGTTTAAAGGGCGCTAATGTTTTGACGATTATAGACTTCGTAGAGCCTTCTACTGCAGTCTTATTTAAAGAGTTGGACTGATAAGAGCGATTGGTTGGCTGTAAATTAAGAAAGCAACCTTATTCATGGAGGGCTTCAGCATGGCAGATCACATAAAAGAAGAGTTGGAGGCAATGCTGGCTCAAGCTCAGGAGGATCTACGCATAGAAAAAATTAAAAATAGATTTAATCGCATTTTTAATCACCGCAAGGCTCAAACTTATTTAACGCGACCCAATTCCGTACCATACGATGAAGAGGTATTCCATCGGAAAATACTTTATAAATTTGATAATGCAACCGTTGAAATTGAATATTTATATGATGAGGTGTGGGGTAGCGGTAAGCTACAATTTTTTAGATATGACTGTGACTTGGAAAAAATAGACGTTGAGGATGAAATTGAATTAGAGGAAGACGAATGTAGGTTATTCGAAGAAATGTTTAAAGATCACCAGCTTATTTTGGATAATGAGATTCATATAGGGCCAAACTTCTTTAAATAAAGTGCTCTTAAGTCTGTTTGAAAATAAAGATCGCAAATAAGTTGTCTGTTATCAGGGGGATTAGTTCGGCTTGACCATTAAATATTCCCTGTAGACCCTGGAGCGATTTGAGGTCTTTCTAAAGCAACCATTATTTTTTTCATCGATACAACGAAACTTATAGCCATTAGCCTTGTATTCAAATAGCTTTGACTCTGCCACCCAAGCCAAAGACTATCCAACTTGTATGGCAGGATTAAATCTTCCGCCAACCTCTACAAACTCCTGATCATGGGGCAGATATTTTTTTGAAAGCCATTGGTAAAAATCCCCACCAGCTTTAGACAAAAAACCTGAAAAGAACGCACCGCTAGCTCCAACAAAAACTCCAAATACCCAAATCCAAAGGCTTGACCTATCCATACATTACAGGCCTAGTCCAGTTTCAAGTCGACCTTTATTAGCCCTCAATAGAACTGAAGCTAGTCTTCTCCACGAATCCTGGTCCGAAGTCATGATGTTGTCCAAGTCTTTTTCAGACTCACGAACTTCTGCCATCTTGTCAAAAAGTCTGTCCGCGAAGGTTTCTAGAGACACATCGACCGGGTTGTTCTTGATAACCGCACTCATTTCATTGGCTACTTTTTCGGCCTGTATACCAATACGGATGATGTCACCCTCGGTAAATTCAGTGCCGTGTTTCTCGTTGAATTCTTTGATGATCTCAGAGAGCTCTTTTTCCTCATCCTCTGTTGGAGTCGTGTTAACACCAAATGCGGTGATTGGCGGCAAGGTCGTAGTCTCACCAAGACCAGGGGTTGCTGAACCTTTTTCCCCCTCTTTGGTTGTCAGCTTTATTAGCTGAATCATTTCATTGGTCAGCTCTGGACCGCCACCGTCTTTGCCGCCCTTTAGCTTCTTGGTTAGCCAAGTGGCATACCAATATAGAGATTCAAGGCTCACATCAGCAATCGGATGGACTTGAATGATGAAGCTATAAAAACGGCAATAACTCTTTACAGCCTGCCTAAATTCATCCTGAGTGGGCTTGTCGGCCACGTTATAGTTATTAACAGCGCTATTAATAATGCCTTCCAAAGTCGCTCTATCGCCAGTAGTGACATCTGGCTTTGCCATAATTTGCACAAAGTCCTCAACTGACTCTTGATCCACAAAGCCAGGCTTCATGATGAGCGATTTGAGCGTATATATTTGCTCAGGGTCGGTTAGGCCTTCTAACTCAGTTACATCAAAGTAAACCTTAAAAGCCTCTTTAATGTCATTAATTTTGTTCTGGAAGTCTAGGATATAGATGCCCTCAGCGGTTTTGCCGGGATAGGTCCTATTGGCGCGGGTTAAGGTTTGAACGCATTGCAGGCCATCTAATTTGCGGTCGATATACATTGCGCAAATCTTCGGCTGGTCAAAGCCCGTTTGATACTTGTTCGCAACAACTAGCACCTGATATTTGTCAGTATCAAATTGATCCGGCAAATCTTTCTCAGCAAAACCATTTAAACCAACTTCCGTATATTCTTGGCCATCTACAGTCAATTCACCAGAAAAAGCGATGATTGCATCTAGGCTAGTGCATTCAGCTTTGTGGTCCTTGATATAACCATTAATAGCCTCGTAATGTCTAAAGGCATGCTCGCGGCTTTGGCAAACTACCATTGCCTTGGCTTGGCCATTTAATTGATTCTTAACGTGTTTATTAAAATGCTCAACAATCACCGCAGCCTTCTGGTTGACCATGGTTTCATTTAGGGCAACATACCGCGCTACCTTACGCTTGGCCTTGGCACCCTTGAACCTTGGATCATCTTCAATCTTCTTTTCAAGCTCGTAGTAACTTGTATAGGTTTGATAATTTTGCAAAACATCGAGAATGAAACCTTCTTCAACCGCCTGGCGCATCGAATATTCATGAAATGGATGCGGAATGGCGTCTACTGACTCACGAGTGCCGAATACTTCTAAAGTGACATTCTTTGGGGTTGCTGTAAAAGCAAGATAGCTAATGTTGTCTCGTTTTTGTTTAGATGCTTGCGCCTTGGCAATCTCATCGCCAATTATCTCGACATCAGATTGGTCACCAAGAGCGTCTTGCACGCCTTGAGCTGACTTACCGGATTGCGAGGAATGGGCCTCATCAATAATCACGGCAAAACGCTTGCCAGTCATGGCGTTCATAGCCGCAATGGTTTCGGTGGAGAACTTTTGGATAGTGGTGACAATAATCTTCTTGCCACCCTCTAAAGCCTCACGAAGCTGAGAGGAAGTCTTATCCACGGTCTCAATATAGGCATTGCTGATACCAAGCTTTCGTATCGCTTTTTGTAATTGGCCGTCCAAAACACGGCGATCAGAAATAATGATCACCGAATCAAAGATATTTTGATCTTCTTTGTTATGTAGCTTTGCTAGTCCAGCTGCAACCCAAGAGATGGTCCAGGTCTTGCCGGAGCCGGGTGAGTGCTGAATAAGGTATTTCTGGCCAGAGTCCTTTTCTTTAGCGTCAGCTAATAGCTTTCTGACGGCATCAATTTGATGGAATCTTGGGAAAATGATGACTTCACCATCTTTTTGAGCCAAGTTACCAATGATGTCTAAAAGAACTTCTTTAGAGAAAATAGCCTTTTGCTCACCTAAGTCTTTGTAGAGGTAGGCAGTCTTAAACTCATCTTTGACTGCACTATTGCCCGAACGTCCGTTATTTCCGCGGTTTAGGGGCAAAAAGACTGTTTTGCCATTATTTAACTTAGTACTCATCTCAGCCTCGTCAGTATCGACTGCAATATGAACTAAGGCGCGGCCAGCAGCAAACAATGGCTCCCCAGCCGGCTTTCTGTCGTACTTGTATTGACGAATAGCGTCCTGAATGGTCTGACCAGTTAAAGAATTCTTAAGCTCCAGGGTAGCAACAGGAATACCGTTGATAAATAAGACAATATCAATGGAGTTGTTCTTCCCTTTTTCGCCTTTATCTTTAACCGAGTAATAGACTTGGCGCATTACGCTGAGAATATTTAATTCGTATAGGCGCTCGAGGTTCGGATTAATGGCGCTCGCTGGCTTGAAGTAACAAAGTTTGATGTTTGCACCCCAAGTGAATTGAATGCCTTCCCGTAAAACAGTGACGATATCTGAGCTTTTGAGCTTCTTATCAACCTCTTTGCAAAACATCTCTACAACTTTTGAGCCAAACTTGCTCTCCATTAGAGCCCATGCCTCTGGTTGGGTTTGCTTAACGAAATTAATAAGCAAGTCTTTGTCCAGAGCAAGCTCGGGGTTGTAATCTGAGTCTGTGCGCTCAATATAGCCTTGAGATTCAACAAGCTCGGAAACAAAGTGCTGCTCGAAAGCCGTTTCTTTATGAAGATCGATTTTTGAAATTGATTTCGTCATTTTTATACCAATTCTCTTACGTCAATTTTTCCGGTTACAGCGGCGGAGATGAGGCTTGCACGATGTTCTTTTAGTAGTGCAATCTCTTGAGCTGATTTCTTTAAAAATCGCTCTTTTGAGTCAATCAATATTTTTATTTTTAGCTGCGACTCCATATTAATGATTGGTATTTTTTCTTTAAGTAAAAGAGAAATATTGAGAGGTTTATTTCGACCGGCGGCACCTCTAGAATTCTCATTTAGAAGAAAATCGCCGTGCGACGTCTGAAATAGAGCGAGGAGGTATTCGGTTAGTGCAATGCCTTCTTTACCCCTAATAACTGGATATCTATGTGAAACCACACAGTCTTCATGCTCAACTTGGGCCATTGCAACAGAACCTTCCCATGCAAATTGACCGCTAAAAATTAAGTCGCCAGATTTAACCCAAAAGAAATTTGAGTCGCCCATGTCATCAGTATCTCGCTCTTCTTTTATAAAAATCCCACGACCTCTGTTGTAGAGGCCGAGAGGTCTATATGAAGCATCTTCTTCTTGCGATACGGGTCTAAATACATTCTCAGATGCATGCATTAAGCGTATGTATTTAGCGCTTGAATTTTTCAGTCCCTCCAAGACCAGGGCATTGATTCTCTCGCCATAAAGTTGAATCAAATCTTCCTGCTTTTGAATCAACTCATCAATCTTTGCTGTTTCGCGATCGAGATAATTGGCAATTCTTTGCTGCTCTTCAACTTCCGGATAGGCAACAATATGAGAGCCTAAATCCCCCTTGGTCATGCTTGGTAGGGCCGTGCTCGTAGAATAAAAATCAAAGGGTATTCTTGTTGCTAAATAATATGAAAATTTTGGGTCTGCAGTAGGCAGTATTTTTGACCAATACATCGTATCAACCGTCCAAAACTTTCCGTCAACAAATAATGGCTTATCTATAGTCCCTTTGCGACCAAGCAACACAGATTTCCCATCATATAAGTATTGATTAGCATAGCCAAAGATACCGCCAGAGCCGTATATTGGGAAACCCTCTTCAGATTCAACGGCTTTTTGGTCTGCGCCATTTTGAATATTCAACAGCCTTTTTAAGGGCGCAACTTTCCAGTGCGCAGGGACTTTATTCAGCCAAATTGATCCCGAGTCCTTGTAAGAACTGTAAAGTTTTGCGGTCACTCAGCCACCTCATTTAGCAGAACCTGAATCTCAGCAGTAACTTTTTTCAAATCAGCATCAATTTCAGCTAATGAGCGCGGCGCCTTGTATTCATAAAAGTGCCGTGTAAATGGAATTTCATAGCCAATCTTCGACTTGGATTCATCAATCCAAGCATCGGGTGCATGAGGCAATACTTCACGCTTGAAATATTCCTGGATATCTTCCTTGAGTGGTACATTTTCAGTGTCTCTTAAATCGGCATCTGTTTGAGGCTGGCCTTTTGTTTTACCTTTTGTTGATAAAGTAATGTTGCCGGACTCATCCCGCAATGGACGCTCTACAGTGATCGTTGTATATCCAAAATCGGCATCGTCAAAGTCTTTAATAAACTTAGATGGCTTATTTAAATAAAAAAGCTCAACAATTCTGTCCACTGTATCTATGCTCAACTGCTTGCGTTTAGATCCCATAGATTTGCGCATTTGCCCCCAAAACTCTGGCCCGCTAGCATCCAACAAACGAATCTTGCCTTTACGCTCTGTGTGCTTGCGATTATTCAAAATCCAGATGTAGGTACTAATGCCCGTGTTGTAGAACATATCAGTGGGCAGACCAATAATCCCCTCAAGCAAATCATTTTCAATAATCCACTTGCGAATGTCAGATTCACCGGTGCCTGCGCCACCAGTAAATAATGGTGAGCCGTTTAAAACGATGCCTGCACGGCCACCCATCTCGTCATCACGCAGTTTACTGATGAAATGCTCAACAAATAAGAGCTGTCCGTCATTAATTCTTGGTAAGCCAGCTCCAAATCTTCCATTGAAACCCTTTTGAGCCTCCGCTTCAACAGCAATCTTGGCATCCTTCCAATCGTTACCATAGGGAGGATTAGCCATGCAAAAGTGGAATTTCTTATCGGAGTGCTGGTCATTCTTGAGTGTGTCGCCAAGCTTGATACGCAGGGGGTCTTGCCCTTTTAGCAGCATATCGGTGACACAAACTGCATAACCATCATCCGTTAACTGCTGTCCATAAAGCTCAACAATCATTGATGGATTGAGTTTCTTGGCTTCAATCTCAGCAACAGAGAGCATGCCGCCAGTGCCACATGTTCCGTCATAGAAAGTTCTAATGACGCCTTCGCCCTGAACCGCTTCTCTATCGTTATTCAATAAAAGCTTGGCTATAAGGGTGACAATCTCACGAGGGGTGTAATGTGATCCAGCCTCTTCAGCCGTTTTCTCACCAAACTTACGAATAAGCTCTTCGTATAGATAGCCCATCTCAAGGTTAGAGATGTTTTCAGGGTGCAAGTCCATCTGCGAAATCTTTTCAAAGACGCTAAAGAGTCGGTCTTTTTCTTCAAGCTTTGCCAGCTTGAATGGCAACTCAAAGCGTTTAATAAAGACATCCTGCAAGAACTCAGGAAAGCCATGGATATAGTCGATAAGGTTGCTGTAGAGGTCTTTAGGATCCTGATTTCGAAGTTCAGCCATCGTAAATGGTGCGCTGTTGTAAACCTTCAACCCAAGGCCAGTAGATTTAGATAAGAGCTTTTCTTGCATCTCTTTAGTTGCATCAGGATTAAGCTTTTTAAGTGCATCCAACACTTTTTGTTTTGACGGCTCAAGAACGCAATCTAAGCGTCTTAAGACCATAAATGGGAGGATGGTGTTTTTTACGTCACCCTTAGTTGGCAGAGCAGTCCACAAACTATCAGCGATAGACCAGGCGTTATTGCTTAATTCGCTAACTTTAGATGAGATTGCATTTGATTCGGTCAATGTAGCTCCGGGTAGATATTTAATAATGTACTAATTTTGATAGTAATGACTTAGATCTTATGTCATGAATTTTCTAAAATCCTTAATAACTTTTTTTCATCCTCTTTTGATGGGCAAATCTCCATTTTTCGGTAACAGTTTGGACAAAGGACGACAACATTATGAGGGGTGTGTGATCCACCCTTGGAGTAAGGCTTAACATGAAAAACTTGAAGAAACTGCTCCGCACTAGTCGTTATAAATTCTGATGCGTTCATATTGCAAAGCTCACACCTTCCTGATGCACGATCAAGAACGACCCTCCTAACCTTCTGAAGAAGTAATCGATTGTTTTGTACCAAATGGTGGCGAATTTTGAGGGGCGTAAAAATTTCAATATCGGCCTCAGATATTGGCCTGCCAAGCTTTTTAAAGATTATCTTCTCTAAAGATAAGGGGGCGGCACTTCTTCCTTTGCGTAAAGCACAAATGAATGCCCTAGTCACTCCGAGGGACTTAGAAAGTTCTGAATCTGTTTTTACCCCGTCCTTAATCTTCAACTCATCCAATAGTTCATTTAATCGCTGAACAAGATCGATTTGTAGATGGTTTTCGGATAGTTTTGCGTCCATGGCCCATATTAAACTAAAAAAAATATTATGTATATCAATTTATTAGTATACAATTTTCAGCATGAGAACAGTCCGGGCCTTTAACAACTTTATCTGCCTGCGGGACGATGGATCCATTCACTACCCCTATAGTCAATACTTAACGAGTAGATTCACCAATCCAAATACTTTGGCTTTAGTGAGTCTATCGCTGCGGATTTTTGATCGATTTTGTATCGCAAATGAAATTGAGCTTCCAGCTCGAGCACTAGATGGAAAATGCCTTACTTTTCTTGAGATCGATCAGTTGGCGAGGCTCTGCTATAGGCCGTTTTCCGAGATTGAAGCTTTATCAAGCAAGAAAATCATATTGCTAACTAGTGCAAAAGCAAAAATTGAGCCCTCAAAGTTCCTAGGTGCTGTACAGCCAAATACAGCCTTGAGACGCCTTAAGGATATTGGCGAGTACCTAAACCACTATTTGGAGGTATTTTTAGAGCCAAATGTGAGGCAAGAATCAAAAGTTCGTGAAATTAGGATTGCATACGCAAAAAGCATTGCACAGGCTAAAAACAAGATTGGCGGTACGAAGCAGAACCATCACCACCAAATTCAAAGCTTACCAAACGACAAATTTATGGAATTGATTGAGTGTTTTGTTAAAAGGCCAAATGAATTATTTATAAATGAGTCAGGCAATCTTTGCAGGGCCATATTGCGAGACCGGGCAATGACATTATTGGCCTGCGAAGGACTTCGCCCTGGCACTATTGCAAACATAGCAATATCAGATTTCCGGCCAGAATCAGGGCGCCTTTGCATAATTGACAATCGAGATAAACGTAAGAAACAAACCGCAGGAACGCCAGTACTAAAGCTAGGTGCAAGTACTTTAGTGAACAGTGCAAGTGAGACCATGATATCTCTTTGGCCGTTTACTATTCGCGCGATACAGGAATACATTAGCAGTGAACGTAATGCAATTCAATCCAAAAACTTAAAAAATAAATCCCTTGGATTTTTATTTCTTACTAATGGCGGGGGGCCGATCAAGAATCGAGGAACAATGACAACAATGTTTAAGGTGCTAGGTAATCGCTTGAATAAATTAGGGCTGCTTCAGGTAGAAAATGATCCTTACTTCAAGAATAAGGCACGATATGAGTTCTATGGTTATGTATTAAGACATTCTGCCGCCTGCTTTTATCTCGCCGCAAATGGGACAAGTGATAAAACTCTCGACTCAATGAAATCACGCTTTGGGTGGACGATTAGCAGTCAAATGCCGCAAATTTATGCAGCTCGTACTTTGAGCGACCTCTCGAATACTGTTATGAATAAATTTACCGAGTCGTTAATGTCTGATGCGCTGATCAATTAAATAAATAACAGAAAATTAATGGAATATAAAACTATCGGAAACACAGTCGCTCAGTGGGATGAGACGAATCCACTGCAATTTTATTTGACTGACATAATTAATGGGGTAGAAAAAACAGATAATTATGATTTATCTAAATTTGATGTGGGATATGAAGGTGACTTTCTTGTACACCTAAGGAATGAAATAATAAATCGCCGATTTAAAGTTTCCCTCAAAACAATCAGAAATGAATTTGAATCCATTTCAGGGTTACTTAAAAAAACAATAGAACATCAATTATTTGAAATTAAAGTTGCTCGCATTGATGAGGTATATCTTCTAGCGCTTCGTACCATTGCAGTGGATTGCTCAGAATCTGGATTAATAGTGATTAAACGATATTTTCTGGCAAATGCCGAGTCCCCTTTATTTGAAAAGGGGTTAATAGAGGAATATTTTCCATCTCATGCTCACAAAAGAGGGCGATACGGCGAGAGAATTGATAGGATTCTTGCCAATATGCTTACTAGATCTGCTTCGGTTCAGATAATTAAACTTGTTGATCAGTTTTATGAGGATAGACTAATTGATATCGGCATATTTAGTTTCATTAAATTATCTTTTTCTATTTTTTGCCGCCCAGAAAGTTATCGGCAAATTACAGTTTCAGATTTGGATTACAACGAAAAATCTAAGTCATATTATCTGCATGTAATCCCTGCAAAATCACGAGTTCACAACCCTAATAAAATCTGCTACAAAATCCCAGAGCAGGTGGGCGTATTACTTCTTGAGCAACGGCAAAATGTAATTGCTACTTATGGTCATCTGATTGATCAGAAATTTATAGGTAAGTTGGCGTTGTTCCCAGCTAGAAAAATGATGAATGACAGGTCAAGGTGGGTATCTGATTATGCAAATAAGTCATTTGGTCAGTTAGCTGACAACGGCCATTTTACTAGTGCATATTTGAGGTACTTGAGAAAACGGATCGGCTTACTGGGTGATCGATTAAATTCCAATAGTCTTCGACATGCCGTAGCGACTAATCTGGCCCTGTTAGGATGTTCTGCAAAAACTATTCAAGCAGTTTTAAAGCATGCTCATGATGCAAGCAGTCAAGTTTATGTGGATATTGCCTTTAGTGGCTTAATCAATAAATTGAGTGACAGTATGTTGCCTGCATTTCAAGAGTATTTTCCGATTTTTTCACGATTCAAATCAGAAAAAGAGATCATACCAATGAATAAAGCTATTCGTTGCGATGATGTTGAAGCGGGAAAAATTATCTTATCAGGAGAGTGTGGAAATCAAATTCGTTGTGCCGCAGCGCCATTTACTTGCTATGAATGTAATAAATTTATACCATGCTATGACGCCGATCATTCTGTGAATCTAGTCATTATTGAGCGTGAGATTAAAAAGTATAGTGATGCTGGATATACATATCGCCAAATGGTAGATAAGTTTAAAACCGTAAAAGCTCAAATTGAATTAGTCATTCTCGCTTGCAACCAGCATAAGCAAAGTTTAATAGAAAAAGGCTTCGATTGAATGGCATTGCCCAATTCCAGTTACTGCAAAGCCAGCATGCGCTGGCTAGCTGGATTTCTGAATGCGAACGAAAGATGGGGGTAAGGTTTCCAAAAATAGATTTCTATTCAAATGTGTGGCCATTAAAAACTCTCTATAAAACAAGGCAGCAGAATGTTTATATGGATGCAGTTCTTGCTTCATTTATAACTCTAGATAGCAGCTATGGTGATGTTCTGCGTTGCCTCCTGGCAGAGAGAGTTTTTAATGAAAAGTTTACTACGCATCGCGACTTTATTGCTTCCTTTCGCTTATTGAGCGAGTCAGGGGCCTATAGTTTTTTTGAGATCAATTTAGCGGATTTAAGGAAAATTGAAAGCGACTGTTTAAATGAATCGCGTCTAAACATTAAATTATCTAGTCGACTCACTGGCTCACTTACTAGTTTACAAAAAAGTATAGAGCAAGCTGGGATCAAAGGGGTTATCCCAAGGATTTCATATCGAGTTAGCAATCAAGCAAGAAAAGAATTCAATGCTTTATTAAATCGCAATAGAAGGGAAATTAAATCCAAAAAAGGCGCGATACTAAATAGCAGTATTCAAGCTTTTAATATCGCGTTTAATGCACTGTCGGATAACGATGAAAGATTATTACCTCTTGATCGCGTAACAATTGCCACAATGGCGATGTTGATGTGTGCCCCATCTAGAATCAATGAAGTGTTGTGTATGTCTGTTGACGATATTATTGAATTTGAAGATTTCACGATAGCGGCGCAAAGAACTGGTACTGATCAAAATTTATTGAATGAGGTTAAAAGCGCACATCAAATGCTCATCACAATGAAAGGATCGAAAGGGGCTGATTGGGGACCAAAACCAGTTTTAAACTTTATGATCGACGTATTCAAGTTTGCTAAAGAGGTTATCGAGTCGCATGGCCAAAGATCTCGGATGCTGGTTAAGTACTATAAAGAAAATCCCACTAAATTATTTCTCCCTCCTGATTTGGAATACCTAAGAGGTCAAAATATTTCAATAGTAGAGCTTGCAAAAATTATTTCTTTATCGGGCAAGGCAAAGGAAAGGCACCGTATTGGGAAGGGTTTATTTAGGGACTTAAAAAGCAAGCAATTTCAGGAAAGAAGAGTAAATGAATCAGGGGAAATGATTGGCAATAGTAAAACCGTGATTACCTTTAGTGATCTGGAGCAATTTTTATTGGAAAAAGTTCACAAAGCTTTAGACGAATGCCGAGTAGTAACGGTGGCGAATTATTATGAAGGCGATATTTCAAATATGCTTTTTCTGTTTGATAGGGACTCATCACCTTTTTTACCATCATCACTGAAATATAACAATTTACAAACGGTGCTTAATGGAACTGCGCAGAAGAATCGGCCGGCAATCCCATCACTATTTGAAAAGCTAAACATTACCTCTCCGATTAACGGAAAAGTTCAAGTCACAAAAATTTTAACGCATGACCCAAGGAGATGGCTAACGACAATGGCACAAATCCATGGTGAAGATTTATCCGATGTTCTTATAAACAAATGGGCCAGACGGCTAAATTTAACTTCATTAAAGTATTACGATTTTCGTACGGCTGAAGATTTGGCTGACAATTCTAAAATGCCTGAAACAATTGAGCTTAGTGAGTTATCTGAGGGTATTGACGATATTCAAAAGACCGAAGGAAGGTTTGGTTTGAGTACCGCAATCGTAATGGCCCATACGGATAGCGTCAAAGTAACCAGCATGGATAAAGTACTCCAAGCCGTCGAAGATAGGCCAATTGCCAGAACGAGTGGACAAGTAATTGTTCTCTACCCGAGTCAATATGGCGTATGCCTGCATCAACACCACGAAGCCCCATGTTTAAATTATGATTCTTGTTTGCCATGTGACAATAATATTATCCAAAAAGGGCATTTACCAACAAATGATTCTGTGAGGAACCGAAGTTATCAGCTGCACAAATCGATAATTTTGCAGTTAGAGAGAATGGTCATGGAACACAACCGGACTATTGTTGATGACCAAAACGCATTTGAAAATCAAATGATAAATTTAGTTAATAAAGGGTTCAGTTCAGATCAGATTGCGGACCATTTAATTGACCAATTCCATGAGATTAAGGACTTAATACAGGATAAATTATTTAGAAAGAGGTTGGAGGAAGCGTTTGTAGCAAAAGGAATGGCGCAGCGATTGAACGATGACGATATCCCTAGTGGCACTCTCATTAAGTACCATAACCCTACCTATAACGCATTTCCCGGCACTGAACGAGCTATTGCTTCCTATGGTGGACGGGGGCCGATAGAAATTAAGCGGCAAGAACTGATCAAAAAGTACCCTGAATTTGTATCAAAAAACATTGAATTTAGCGATCAGCGACATTTGCTTGTGCCTGATGAGGAGGGTGAGTGATGATTAAAGTCGGGCGAAAAGAGCTTCTTACTGAAGCAATTGCAAAGCAAATTTGCAAGATGATTGAGCGAATGCCTGATGCGAATATTCCTGTAACTTGGGAAAACGTCGTGGCACAGTCGAATAAGAAATTTGGACATGACTTCAATCGACAATTGCTCAGTCAAAAGGAGTGGGGTGGGCGTAAGCTGATTGCAGGGGCGTTTAGCGTTGCAAAAGAGGTTCAAAAAAGCAAGCAAAACGATTCTTCACCAAAATACAAAACAGGGTCCAGAGCTCTAATGCAAAAGCGAATAGCCGATCTTGAGTCAAGAAATCTTGCATTAATAGAGGAGCTTGAAAAGGTCAGGTCGCAACAAATTGACAAGCTAGATATTTTTTTGAATAGTGGATGCGATCTTCGAAAGTTGCTCGAAAACGCTTATGAGAAAACCTAACCGCATTCCTGCCTTGGGATGGACGGGATCTAACTTATAGATTCCTAATGTATTTTAATTGGTATTTTTGACTCAAACTAGGAATAAAAATACATTTGGCACTGTTTTTGTATTAAAAAATAGGTATTAAATACCTTATACGGTAATGTCTATATGACTCCAGATCATGCTTGGGCTACTTTTATTCTTATAAAATCCGCTTAGGCAGAATAGGGATACATAAGTATTTTCTTAAAAAAGAAGCTTACTCACGATGATACGGGTGTCCTTGCAAGATGGTCCAGGCGCGGTATAACTGCTCTACTAGCAAGACCCTAGCCATGGCATGAGGAAGCGTTAAGCTGGAAAGTCGCCACAGTGCTTGGGCATTAGTCTTCAGGGCGGCATCTAAGCCATCAGCCCCGCCAATTAAGAAGGTGATGTCAAATCCTTCTTGTCGCCAACTGGCTAATTGAGTAGCCAGGTTCTGGGTAGTTTGATCTTTGCCGTGCTCATCCAGGGCAATTACGCGAGAGCCTTTAGGGATTGCTGCTGCTATCTTGATGGCTTCCTTAGCTGGTGTGAGATCAGGCTTAATTTCTTTAATGTCAATACTGCAATCAGCAGGCATTCGCTTAACATAATCATGGGTTGCAGTGGCAACCCAATCAGGCATTCTATGACCAACAGAAACGATTGTTAGGCGCATTGCCTGCCTACCAATTACTCTTCGTCGTCTTCATCAGGTTCGCTGGCCTTAGCTAAGCCTTTTGCGCTAGCCAACTTCACGCGCACGGGTTTAGCGCCCCACATGCCTTCAAGCTGATAGTAAGAGCGCAACAAAGGTTGCATGATATGAACCACAATATCGCCACAATCAACCAGCACCCATTCACCCGTTTCTAGACCCTCTACGGAGATGACTTCACCACCCTTGGTGTTGACGTCTTCTTTAACGCACATTGCTAGAGAACGAGTTTGTCGATTACTTGTGCCGGTGGCAATAATGACGCGATCGAATAAGTCACTCAACTTAGTCGTGTCGTAAACCCGAATATCTTGAGCTTTAAGATCTTCTAAGGCATCAATAATGACGCGCTGTAATTTTTTTAATTCCATAATTTCTCTGTTATTTTTTCTTTTATGTTTTGTATATAGGGGTGATCTTAGCTTGATTATTTATATAAGCCCAGATTTGTAATGATTTCTAAAGTATGTGAAGGGATTTGTGAAGGCCCAATAGAGGCTCTAAAGGATGATTTTAGGTTTTTGCGTAAGTCAGTCGATGACAGGTCAACTGACAAGGTTTCATCAAGGTATATGCGGCCAAATGAGGTATTTTCAAGGGCGGCAGCGTCATTACTTTGGCGTGAAGTGAGGAATTTCTTAATTTGGATGCTTAATTCACTTCCAAGGGAGCAGTGGGGTCTACTGGCAACTGCTAAGTTGACGAAATCTGTAATCCCCTCCCAGCAATGCCATGTGGGCAGTTGCATGAAGGAATCTGCTCCCATGAGCCAAATCAGGCTTGCAGTTGATCCAAAACGCTGTCTTAAGGCTTTGGCTGTATCAATAGCGTAGCTGGGCCCAGACCTTTCGATTTCGATGCGATCGACACCAATTCGAGTCGAAATCTTGAGATATAAAAATGCTCTTGCCAAATCAATGCCGGCTGCCTCAGTCAGTCGATAGCGAATTTCTGCAGGCGTAATTCTAGAGTCTTTCTGCCAAGGTTCACCGCTAGGAATAAGTAGTAACTCATCTAACTGAAAGAGTTTTGCAAAATGCGTTGCGAGCTTCAGGTGACCTAAATGGGGTGGATCAAATGTACCGCCCAATATGCCAATTCTTTTTTGAGAGTTCAAGGTGGTGGCAATCAAACTAAGCTAACCAATCGCGTGGTTTAAGGTAATACTCATAGAGCTTCGCCTCAGGGGTTCCGGGAGAAGGTTGCCAGTTGTACCACCACTGAACCACTGGGGGCATCGACATCAAAATAGATTCTGTACGGCCTCCTGAATGCAGGCCAAAGATAGTCCCACGATCAAAAATCAAGTTGTACTCAACATAGCGACCTCGTCGGTATTCTTGAAATGATTTTTCTTCTGGCGTATAAATCTCTTTGTGGCGTCGCTCAACAATGGGCAGGTAGGCGTTAATAAACGCATCACCTACTGCACGGGTCATAGCGAAACTTTGCTCGAACCCTAAAGCATTAAAATCATCAAAGAATACGCCGCCAATGCCGCGTGGTTCTTCACGATGCTTTAAATAGAAATACTCATCACACCATTTTTTAAAGCGGGGATAGAGATCTTCTCCAAACGGATTTAAGGCATCTTTTGCAGTCTGATGAAAATGTTTGCAGTCTTCGTCTACGCCATAGTACGGAGTTAAATCAAAGCCACCTCCAAACCACCATACTGGTTCTTTATCAGGTGCCTGCGCAATGAAGCAGCGCACATTCATATGGGTTGTGGGTACCTTGGGATTACGAGGGTGAAAAACTAAAGAAACCCCCATTGCCTCAAAACTTCGACCAGCTACTTCAGGGCGGTGGTGCGAAGCGGAAGGGGGCATTTGATCGCCACGCACGTGCGAGAAGCCCACCCCACCTTTTTCTAAAATATTGCCATCATTTAAAATACAGGTTCGCCCATAACCCTTCAGCTTGCTATCTTCTGGTTTTTGCCAGTTATCCGCTACAAATACTTCGCCATCCAAAGCACTCATTGCTGAAGTAATGCGATCTTGTAGGCCTAGAAAATAATCCTTCAAAGCGGCAATATCGATCTGAGTCTGTAAATTAAATGGCAAGGGTAATATTTTCTAAATGAATGAAATACATGCTTTTACTTGATGGCGCGATAGCCAATATCTTTGCGATATTGCATGCCGTTAAATTGAATGTTGACAATGGCATCGTAAGCTTTTTGTTGGGCACCGCGCACGGTATCAGCTAGGCCAACAACACACATGACCCGTCCGCCAGAAGTTATTAACTTTCCATTTTCGAGCGTAGTGCCTGCCTGGAAGGTAAGCTGATCATCAGTATCTGAGGGTACGCCGGTGATGATATCTCCATTACGCGGGGTATCTGGATAATTATAAGCAGCAAGAACAACGCCTAAGGCGGTGCGACGATCCCACTCTAGATCAACTTCGCTGAGCGTTCCATCAATTGCATGATCAAGCGCATTTACCAAATCACTGCGTAAACGGGCCATGATGGGTTGAGTCTCCGGATCACCCATCCGGCAATTAAACTCGAGACACTTGATTTTTCCATCTGGAGAAATCATTAGGCCGGCATATAAGAATCCCGTGTAGGGCAGGCCGTCTGCTTCCATGCCCCTTACTGTCGGCATAATCACTTCGCGCAAAGCGCGCGCATGAATCTCTGGGCTAACTACCGGCGCCGGAGAGTAAGCGCCCATACCACCGGTATTGGGGCCTTCATCACCATCGAGTAAGCGTTTGTGATCCTGACTGGTTGCTAGCGGTAAAACATTTTTCCCATCCACCATCACAATAAAGCTAGCTTCTTCACCTGCGATGAACTCTTCAATGACAACCCGAGCCCCAGCATTGCCAAATTTATTATCTGCCAACATTGTTTCAACTGCTGCATGAGCCTCTTCAAGACTCATTGCTACAACAACACCTTTACCTGCGGCTAAGCCGTCGGCCTTAATCACAATCGGTGCGCCCTTAGTATCAATATAAGCATGCGCCTCCAAGGGGTTGGAGAAGGTTTGGTATTCCGCTGTTGGAATACCGTGACGCTTCATAAACGCCTTAGAAAAATCTTTTGAAGACTCTAGTTGAGCCGCCAATTGAGTGGGTCCAAAAATACGTAGGCCGTTATTGCGAAAGACATCCACAATGCCTGCAGCCAATGGAGCTTCTGGGCCAACTACGGTTAAGTGAATTTTTTCTCGCCTAGCAAAATCTGCGAGATCCTGCAGATCAGAGATGGGTAAATTTTGAATACCCGCAGTGACTTGTTTGGCGGTGGCGGTACCGCCGTTACCGGGGGCTACATAAACAGTTTGTACCCTAGGTGATTGGGCCAATTTCCAGGCTAACGCATGTTCGCGTCCACCAGAACCAACTAAAAGAATTTTCATAGCAAGCTAATAAAGTAGGTTGATAAACAATTGAATGAAGTAGATGTCAAATTAAAGCGCTGCGTTACTAAACACTTCTTGTACATCATCTAAGTTCTCGAGCGCATCGAGTAGTTTTTGCATGCTATCTGCTTGATCACCCTCAAGCGTAATTTCATTTTCGGGCCGCATCGTAACCGTTGCCAACTCTGCTTTCAAGCCTGCCTTTGTTAGTGCATCTTGAATAATTGAAAACTCATGAACGGGAGTGAGCACTTCAAGCGAGCCATCTTCGTGCGTAATGACATCTTCCGCCCCCGCATCTAGAGCAACTTCCATTAGGCGATCTTCATTCGTGCCTGGGGCAAATAGCAGTTGGCCACAATGTTTAAATAAAAATGCCACCGATCCTTCGGCGCCCATATTGCCACCATTCTTTGCAAATGCATGGCGAACTTCGGCAACGGTACGGGTGCGGTTATCGGTTAGGCAATCCACAATGATCGCAGCGCCATTAATGCCATAGCCCTCATACCGAATCTCTTCGTAATTAACGCCCTCAAGTGCGCCTGCACCGCGTGCAATCGCTCTTTGGACATTGTCATTGGGCATATTCGCGTCTTTTGCCTTATCGATAGCCAAGCGCAGGCGGGGATTGGTAGTGATATCTCCACCGCCCAATCTAGCTGCAACAGTAATTTCTTTGATGAGTTTGGTCCAAATCTTGCCGCGCTTTTCGTCTTGACGTCCTTTGCGGTGCTGAATATTGGCCCATTTTGAATGGCCGGCCATACGGGTAAGTCCTTTTGAGTAATTTGGCTATAGACCCTCATTTTAAGGGGTTCTAGATCAAATGATGGCAGTCACACCATTTTTTTTGTTACACTCTTCCCTCTTAGCACTTAGTAATGCAGTTTTTCCACTGCAAACACCTGCCCCGGTGATGGAATTGGTAGACGTGCCGGATTCAAAATCCGGTGCCGCAAGGCGTGGCGGTTCAAGTCCGCCCCGGGGCACCACAATTTACGGTTTCACCCTGCTAAATTGGACGCATGATCTCCATAATTGCCTACTTATCTTACGTGATCGATGTACATTCAAAACCGTTAATTTAACGTGATGATCCTCTAGCTCGCCTCATAAGAAGTCCCAAACCTAGTTTAGTAATCGATTCTATAAATTTGAACTATTACGTTCAAAATTTTTAAAGAGTCAACAATTAAAATATTAGATTCGATGATGGAGGACCTGGATATAAATGATGAGAAATTTTATAAAATAGGCAATGTAGCGCTCACGAAACTATCAATCAGATTCTGGGACGCCCTCTATGGGTTTGAAATACCTACTTCGGAGGATGCTACTGTGCACATAAAGGCCCATCTTGGTTTACCTAATGCCTTTAAGGTCATAACTTTATTTATCATCTAGTCGTCAATATACTGTGATAGCCTTATACAGAGGTTCAATTTCATGACTATTTGGGGGGAATAAATGATTTCAATTAGACGAGCTTTACTAGTTTTTTCTATAGCAACAGTTGGCTTTTTAACTGCATGCGTAACTGAGCAAAAATACAATTCACTAGATCAGGCTTATGGTCAGCTTCAACAAGCTTATCAAGGCGATGAGGTTGAAATTCGACAACTTCAAGGTGAGCTGCGAATTACCATTCGCGATAAGATTTTGTTCCCAGAGGGTGGATATAAATTGGATTCCAAGGCGGAGCAAGTTTTAGCTAAGATGGCGCCAACTCTTTCTGGATTTAAAAATACCAAAGTGGTTGTTCGTGGTTATACCGACAATGTATCTATTGGTGCGGAGCTACGTAATCAAGGTATTGCTACTAATCTTGATTTATCTTCTAAAAGAGCCGATAACGTGGTTGACTACTTAATACGTAAGGGTGTCAGTCAAAGTCTTATCTCCGCTCAGGGTATGGGGGAGAGCAGTCCAGTTGCTTCTAATGCTACCTCTGAAGGAAGAGCGCAAAATCGCCGTATTGAGGTAACTTTAATGGGTCCGGGTAACTAACATAGCGCTTAAATTATTAAGGAAAAAAAATGAGTAACCAATTTAAAGTTTTCGCTGCATTGCTATTTTCTGCCATTTTGGCGGCTTGTTCTGGTATGCCTGATGTTACGACGGCATCATCGGATTTTGTCAGAATTAACCATGGAATCTTGACCAGTAGTTATGGCAAAACGCTGTATACCTTTGATAAAGATCAGGCTGGTTCGGGTAGGTCAGAGTGCGTGTCCACCTGTGCCGATAACTGGCCACCAGTTTATGTAGAGTCAGGCATTAAGCTTTCCGGTGACTTTTCATCAATCAATCGTAATGATGGGCAGAAACAATTGACCTATAAAGGCAAGCCCCTTTATTTCTTTGTGAAAGATAAGAATCCTGGGGACAAGGTTGGTGATGGGGTGAATAATGTATGGCATGTTGTAACGCCATAATTTATCAATTGATTTTAAGGTTGCAAGAACCACCTTCTTGGGCTCAGTTCATTAGGGTGGTTTTTTAATTGTGAAGACAGCACAAGGAAATTATTTTTTAATATTGATGCTTATGCGCAGGCAAATTCAATCACATCTAATGCTTGAATTAACCTACTTTTTTGAGTTCCGAAGTTAAGCCTAACAAAATCAGATTGTCCAAACTGACTTCCGGGTGAGGTCGCCAATCCAGCATCTAATAATAATTGGTACGGATTTGGATGATTGAGATTTTTACAATCAATCCAGGCTAGATAGCTTCCTTCCATTTTTCCAATGCTTAATTTATCAATGGATTTAATTCGGTTTTGAATTAAATCGCGATTCACTCTTAAGTACTTGATCAGTTCTTGTCGCCATGGCTCACCCTTGGTTATGGCTGCCATAGTTGCAGTGTATGCAAATAAAGAAGGGGGGGCTATAGTTTCATGAAGCCCCACCCCAATGGCTTTTCGAAGCGCTGGATTTTCTGCAACTGCCCACGCAAGACCTACCCCAGGGAAATTAAATGTTTTATTCAAAGACATCAAGGTAACTGTTCTTTTAGAAATTTCCTCGCTGAGGCTTGCTAATGGAATATGTTTTTTCTCTTCATCTAAAACTAAGCCGGCATGGATTTCATCTGAGCATATCCATAAATTATTTTCGACACAACAATTTCCAAATTCCCTTAATTCACTTTCAGTAAAAACAGTTGAGCCAGGATTTTGAGGGTTGCAGAACAACGCTAAGGTGGTGTTTTGAGTGATGAGGTCTGGTAATGAATCGGTCGGGAAAACCCAGCGCCCATCATGTAACTGCAAGGGCATTTCATGAAATTCTCGCTCTGAACTACTGCAGGCAAGTCTTAAATGATGGTAGACGGGGTTGGGGACTAGGATGTTTTCATCTGAGTTTGTGAGTTGCTTTACAGCTGTATAAAGGCCTGACACAACGCTGGGTAAAATAACGATCCAGCTTGGATCGATCTTCCATTGATATTGTTCCAATAGGTATTGGGCAATCATGCGATTTAATTGAAGCGGGCTATGGGTGTAGCCATAAACCCCATTTTGAACCCTATTATTGAGGGCCTCAATCACACAAGGCGGCGACTGGAAGTCCATATCAGCCACCCACAAAGGGATTGCTTTTTCCTTGTCAAACGCATCCCAGCGAATCGAATCAGTTTCTAGCCTACTGGTGGGTAAATCAAAGTCAAACATGATCTTTAGCGAGTCTTAAACCAGTCATTTGCCAACGCGTATGGGTTGGGAAAAAATTACGATAGGTTGCCCTTGAATGTCCGTCTGTAGTGAAGGCGGAGCTACCTTTAAGAACCATCTGGTTAACCATAAATTTGCCGTTATATTCTCCAGCCGCACCACTCCAGGGCTGATATCGGGGGTATGGACTGTAGTTGCTGCTAGTCCACTGCCAGACACGACCAAACAGTTCCTTAATTAAAGTGGGCTCTGCTTTAGCAATAGCTTCCCATTCAAATTCAGTGGGTAAACGAGCCCCAGAAAATTCTTTCAAATTATGATCGGCCCAACGGGCAAAGGCATCTGCTTCAAAATAGCTAATGTTAGAGACTGGAGCCATAGGGTCAAGTGGCGCATTACCACAAAGGGAGTATCGGTAATATTGCCGTTCCTCATTGATATTCCAGTACAAGGGGGTAGTAATATTTTCAGCCTGAGCCCAGGACCAGCCTTCATCTAACCACCATTGCGCTTGCCGGTAACCTGCATCTTCTATAAAAAGTAGCCACTGCGCATTAGTTACTAATTGACTCCCAATGTAATGGGTTTGATTAAAGGCAGTATGCGCTGGTCCTTCGTTATCAAAGTGAAATCCTTCATCATCAATGCCAATGTTAACTAATCCTGAGATACCCTCGATCCATTTAAACTCTTTAGGCGACGATACTTTTAAAGCTTGATCGATGTAGGCGGGAAGTAGTGGGTTAGTAAAAAATAAATGCGTAATGTCAGTCAATAAGAGCTCTTGGTGTTGCTGCTCATGATTGATGCCTAATTGAATGAGCCATTGCAGCTCTGGGGAAGAATTTTTTTTAATAAGGTCAGTGACTCTACTTTCAACATTCTTACGCCATTGAAAAATTTCTTCAAGGGAAGGCCTTGTTAATAATCCTCGCTGGTGTCGCGGATGTTTATCTCCAACCCCGTTGTAGTAACTATTAAATAAAACTGCAAACTGCGGGTTCCAAAAATGAAAATCGTGCTCAAAAGATTTGAGAACCATAACCTCATAAAACCAGGTGACATGTGCCAAATGCCATTTAGCGGGACTGGCGTCATCCATGGATTGCGCTTGGCAATCCTCCGGGCTTAGATTTCTCGCTAAGTCAGTAGAGTACTTTCTGGAGTAATTAAATTGCTCCAAGAGGATATCGCTTTTAATTGGGTTGTCTGAGGGTTTACTGAGCATAGATCAAGGCAAAGTATTGTTTTGGGTCTGTCCAGATTTGGTTCGATTCAAAACCAGCACTTTTTAGTAATTGTTTAATGGACTCAACAGTGTACTTATGAGAGTTTTCAGTATGAATAAGGTCTCCCTCCTTAAGGGATATACTATTTCCCGGCCATGAAACAGTAACGTCTTCAAGTGCTTGAAGGTAAAGTTCTACTCTATTTTCCTGGTGATTTATTTTTACTAAGTGCTGAAATTGCTTCACGTTGAAATTGGAGCCTAGGTGAGCATTAACAGATCGCAGAATATTCAAATTGAAGGCTGCAGTCACCTTAAGTGGATCGTCATATGCCTCCCTTAAGATGGAGTCTTCCTTCATTAAATCAACCCCGATTAATAAGCCACCATCGCCAGTCTGGTTTTTAATTTCAGTTAGGAGCTTACGGGCTTCTGATGTGAGAAAGTTGCCAATACTTGAGCCGGGGTAAAAAAAAGTTCTTCGAGACATTGGTATTGAATCCAAAACTTCTAGCTGCCTAGAAAAATCCATGCCAATGCCCCGCATTTTTATTTTCGGATACTTTCCCTGAAGTTTATTGAGTGCCTCTTCAAGGTATTCAACTGAAAAGTCGATTGCTACATATGTGGCAGGTTTGATTAAATTAAAAAGGGCTTCTCCCTTTTGACAATTACCAGCCCCCAAATCAATCAAGATTCCATTTGCACCAATGACATTGGAAATTTCATTTGCGAAATGATCGAGAATATTTTTCTCAGTATTACTTGGATAGTATTCCGGAAGCAATGTGATTGCTGTAAAAAGGTGCGACCCGAGAGGGTCGTATAAAAATTTCGGGGAAATATAAGCCGGCCTAGCAAGCAACCCGATTTCAATTTCAGAAATAAAACTTTGCTGCTGAAGCGGTTTAATCTCTTCTGAGATAACTGATGTTTGCATGAATTTTTATGCCAATGATTTCTTCAAAGAGGATATTCTTTATACAACAGAAAAACTTAATTTGCTTTATGCTCATTGCACTCAAGGAGATCAAATGAAAGCAATCTGGAATAATGAAGTTTTAGCCAATTCAGGTGAGACTATTGTGGTGGAAGGTAATCATTACTTTCCATCTTCTAGCTTAAATATGCAATTTTTTAAGAAATCCGATAAAACTACCGTATGCCCTTGGAAAGGGACCGCTAGTTATTACGATGTTGAAGTTAGCGGCAAAGTAAATAAAGATGCCGCCTGGTTCTATTCGGAGCCAAAATCAGCAGCAAAGAACATCGCAGGATATATTGCCTTTTGGAAGGGTGTTGACGTTCGCGAAAGTTAGAGTTTGCATTGCAAGTGCTTTTGGCTGATTTGATTGTATTTCCAGATAGCATAAAAAGGAAAGACTCTATAGCCTTGTTAAGACCATGGCTGTGGAGAGTCTTTTTCTCCCCTCAAATCTCGTAGGTATCCGACTCGCTTGACATCGCCTGCTCAACAATTTTGCGCGTAAGCGTGGGTGAGAAGAGCTCAATGAAGGTATACACAAACGATCGTAAGTAGGCGCCTTGCTTGACCCCCAAATGCGTCACGTTATTGCCAAATAAGTGACCCACGGGGATCACTTTCAGATTTCGATCTTTATCAGCGTCATATGCAAGCCCTGCAACAATGCCAACACCCATGCCAGCCTCCACATAAGTTTTGATGACATCTGCATCAATCGCTTCCAAAATAATATCCGGACTCAAATTACGCTGTGCAAAGGCGGCATCAATCTTGCTGCGCCCTGCAAATGCTTTGTCATAAGTGATGAGGGGATATTTGGCAATTTCTTCTAGGGTAATAGTTGTCTGATTGAGCAAGGGGTGGCTTAGAGGAACCATGATTACGTGTTGCCATTGATAGCCTGGTAGCGCTAAGACTCCAGTAGTGTTAGCAATACCCTCCGTTGCAATCGCAATATCTGCGCGATCGTGAATCAGCAATTCTGAAATTTGCCCAGGGTTTCCCTGTTGAATGCTGACGCGTACCTTTGGAAAGCGTTTTGTAAATTCTGTCAGCACTTTAGGTAAGGCATAGCGTGCTTGTGTATGTGTAGTAGCAATAACAAAGTTTCCTTGATCTTGACTTGCAAAATCTTTCCCAACACGCCGGAGAGTTTCCACTTCATCCAAAATACGCTCAACTGAAACCAAAATACGTTTGCCGGGTTCGGTTAAGGATCTAATGCGCTTGCCATGGCGACAGAAAATCTCCACACCCAGCTCATCCTCAAGCTCGATAATGGCTTTGGAAACTCCGGGTTGGGAGGTAAAAAGCGCCTTGGCTGCTGAAGTGAGATTGAAGTTCTGCCTGACGGCTTCACGGACAAAACGAAATTGGTGCAGGTTCATAGGGATTCCATTCTATATATCGACAACGATATAGGAATTAAATTCTATATGAATTTTAGATATTAAGCTTTTGAAACCCAGCGCAAGCCAAAAATTGCCAGTAAAAAGTAAAGCAGTGGTGGGGTAAGGGCGGTCAGCAGGGATGGCCAAGACCCCAATAGACCTACATTAGAGAAGAGCGAGTTAAAGAGCTGAAAGCTCATACCGAGCATGATGCCACCAAAGACCTTAATGCCAACGCCACCAGCACGCACCTTGAGATAGGCGAATGGCAGGGCTAAAGAAAGCATTACAAAAATAGTTAATGGATAAATTACCTTTTTCCAAAAAGTAATTAGTTGAAGTTGAGCATCCTGTTTATTCTCTTGTAAGTGAGCAATAAAGCGGCCCAAACTCATAATCGACATTTTTTCTGGACTTACGAGTAAGACGCTTAAGATCTTTGGCGTTACCTCTGATTCCAGGGTAATGATGGGGTGAGTAAAGGTCTGAGCTGAATAAACGGGATTTAGTGGGTCGGACTGTTTGGTTTCTGTAAAACGGGTTTCAGTTGCATTATCTAAAATCCAAGTGCCACTTTGATCGAATCGACCAGTTGCGGCAACGCGGATCGAGAGAAGGTGATAGGCGGCGTCAAACTCATACATCCGAATATTGAAAATTTCATTATCTTTTTCTACTTTCCCCACGTTGACATAACGCACGCCAGGGCGCACGGGGCCACTTCCATCCTCATCACGCAATCGATCCTTAACCCAGATCCCCGTTTTAAATTGAGATGTATACGAGGAGCCTAAGGCCTTCATGCGAATTTTTTCAGATAGATTTTCTGTATAAGGTCCAACCCATTCGCTGATCATGAGCGTAAATAAAATGAGCGGCAGCGATATTTTTGCTAGGGTAATAAGCCCACGCTTAGCATCTAGGCCCGCAATTCGTAAAATCGTAAATTCGGACTGGCTAGCGAGCATGGCAAATACATAAATGCTACCAATCAAACCGGCAATCGGAATAATTTCAGAAATCCGGCTAGGCGCCCTCAGAAGCACATGTAGGAGGGCTAATGGCAGTGTGTAAGCCCCTTTGATCGAGCTGAGCTCACTTAAGATGTCAAAAAATAAAAAGAGGGCAACCAAGGCAAAGAGAATGAAGCCAAAAGCAGCGTAAATTTGACGAGCCAAATAACGCTCATAAATGTAAGGAAAAATATACTTCATCTTTTAACTAGTGATGCTGGTAATTGACGAAGCCACCATTTTAGTGAAGGGTTGACACGATTCCGAATTAATACAAAGGCAATAATAAGGGCAAGAAGATGGATGGGCCATACCCCAATAAATGCATCAATCTTCCCTTGAGCAACAAAGTTTTGAGTGAGGTTGAGTAGGTTGCTATAAATTAAATAAATCAGTACTGCATAGAACATAGCCGTGTAGTTTCCTAGCCTTGGGTTCACATAAGCCAGGGGTATGGCAATCAGCACAAGACCAAGCGCCATCAGGGGCAGTCCAATCCGCCAAAGGAGCTCTGCGCGATTGGGGTTAGTTGCAATAGGGTTGGGGTCATTCAATAACTCCATGACGGTTTTTTCTCTATCCCGTGGCGCTGGGTCCATAGTTTCTTTATTGCGAATATTGGTTGAAT
>Ga0364914_10081_pt1 | contig 40918 bp, 45 predicted proteins | sample ExccelJu500001D3_3_FD_206954 | JGI IMG/M metagenome (GOLD analysis project Ga0364914, IMG submission 206954) | Enriched cells from Trout Bog Lake Hypolimnion, Wisconsin, USA - BchlTB.June25.5000.01.D3 | ecosystem: Environmental > Aquatic > Freshwater > Lake > Hypolimnion/Profundal zone | place... | reverse complement strand
GTGGCCGGGGTGCGGACGCGCTCGATGATTTCGCGGCAGAAAACTTTCCCGTTCGACGTGATTGATTATGGCCGCGTCTTGCAATTCGGCTTGGTTGAGGTGAAAAAGTTGATGGAGGTTTTGCGCCGCGAGCAGCTTTTGCCGCGCGAGCTTGGCGTCGTCGTGCGGTTCGCCGATTTCAGCGAAGCCCGCGCCGAGCATCGTTTCCGCGCGGCGCAGGAGCGCGACGAGATCATTTGCGAAATGTTCGCCGCGAAGTTCCGCGAGTGCGTGAACGGCCAGACAAAATCGGTGCGCCAGCTCCGCGTCGCGCTTTGGAATTTGTCGCCGCGACCGGCGCAGGGTTTGCTTTTTCCGTGAGCCTTGCGGCGCGCTTGTCCCTAGCCACGCTTCAATTGCTTAAGCTTTTCATCTTCCGCGTCGATTAGCGCTTGATCCGCCGAAAAAGGGTGTCTCGGTTCGTCAGATTTTGGGGGAGTGGTGACAGGGCGCTCGATAAACCGCATTTTTGCCGCTTCTTCCAAGCTGTGCGCTTGTCGCAGATGGCCATAGATGAGCATCGCAGTTCGTCCGCCGTCTTTATGTCCCATCCACCGGCTAAACACGGAAACGTCAATTCCGCGCTCCATGCACCGCGTGGCGAATATATGGCGCAGATCGTGATTTGAGAGATGCCGAATTCCCACGGCTTTGCAGCTTGAGGTCAGCACCGACTGAATTGAAACTCCAGGCACCAGCTTGTCTTTTGGTTTATGGTCGGGAAAAGCTTTTTCCAACCGTTCAATTAATTCCAGCAGGTCAGGAAACAAGGGGATCGTGTAGGAACCGGTTTTTGCTTTGCCCGCAAACAGAATGCCTTTGTCTTTGTGAACATCTTCCCAAAGCACGTTTCTGGCGGTGTCAATTCGCATTCCAGAGCAAAGCAGCAGGTCAAACAGATAGCCGCCCATTGTGCCCTTGTGCTTGCACCTCCGGTAAACTTCTAGGCGCAATTTAGCCACTTCTTCCCGACTTGGCAGGGAAAGCGTCATGCGCTTGTAATCGTAGTCAACCGAGACGTATTTTAGACCGTGGGCTATATCCTCCATGACTTCCCGCGCCATCAGTTTTTCCTTTACGGCTATGCGTAGCAATTCCCGCATCATGGTAACGGCGCCGTTCGTTCTGGTGGCGGAATATTTTTGGCTGTGGGTCGCGATCCAGTTTTCAAATAATTTCTCGCTCAAGTCCGAGATTTTTAGCGACCTGAATGTCGGCCATGTTCCCTTGATTGTTTTCGTTCCGCCCACTTGGTCGAGGCATTCCAGCTTGTAGAGACGGTTGCTGGCGGTGATTTCATTTATTTGCACCCGCCGCGCCAAATCCGTGATGTATTTTTCGATCAGGGCGCTGATGGTTTCGTCGCTGGCTGGCTTGACGGCATTCAGTTTCAGCATGTGCTGCCGCATTCGTTCCCGCGCCACCATGAAATCCGTGGTTTGTAATGAAATCCGTTGCCGCTTTCCATTTTTCGGCTTGATTCGCAAGTAGTATGTGCCAGACTCCCCCAGCAAATACAGATTGGGAATCTTGGTGATTTTCCAGTTTTGTTTGCGCGGTGTTGCTTGTTTCATGACAGAACTATTCTACACCGTGGTCAACAATGGCTCAACATTAAAGTTTTTGGGTTGAGGCGAAAATCACGGAAGCATTGATTTTATTGGTTGGAGAGATGGCCGAGTGGCTGAAGGCGCTGGTTTGCTAAACCGGTATACGGTCAAAAGCCGTATCGGGGGTTCGAATCCCCCTCTCTCCGCCACTTTGACTTTTCGTGACTCGTGGTGACAAGCTGTGTGTCACGATGACTTTCGCCAGTGGTTACAGGGCTATTTTTAGTTTTCATCGCCCCAATATCGGGAACAGAAGGTGACACGGTTTGACCCGTCGGGCCTAAATTTCGGGAGTCTATTCGGGAGTCAGCGCGTTCACCAAAACCCGGCAAACCATCCATCACTTCGCGCAACGGCAGTTGCCCGGCGTCCGTGTAGGTCTTCATCGTCAGCCGCATATCGCTGTGCCGCGCCAGTTCCATCGCCAAGCGTGGATGCACTTTCATGGTCGAAAGTCGGGTGATAAACGTAGTCCGCAACGCATGATAATCCATGCGGTGTCCGCGCTCGTCCAGAAACGGAATGCCCGCTTTTGCCAAGTCCTGCCGGAATTCCTTCATCTTCGGAACGCCGTTGGCCACCACCAGATCGTCCATTTTGCTGTCTGCCGGTTTCTGTTGCTGCAACGCCTTGGCCAGTTCGTGATGCAACGGCAACGCCTGTTCCTTCCGGTTCTTGTTCACGGCAGCATGAATACGCAGCAATCCACCGGATTCGCCAAGCACCAGATTCGACCAGCGCAGCGTTTTGACTTCATTGCGCCGCAAACCCGCATACAGGGGCAGCATATAGGCCAGTTGATTCTTGCCAGCCACTTTGAGCAATTCAACCACTTCCTTGTCAGACAGCGCCCGCCGCTGAACCCGTTCCTTGCCGCGCGTGTCTGTCCGTTCCACCAGTTCAAAAGGGTTCACACTTACGCGGCTTTGCTTGCGCAGCCACGTCCAGAAGGCCGAGAGTGTGGCCAGATATTCATTCAGGGTTTTGGGTGCTTTGTGGGCTTGCTCCTTGCGCCACATTTGAAACGAGGCGGGCGTCACATCGGCCAATCTCGTCCAGCCGCATTCCCGCACCAGCCGCCGCAGCCGCTTGTCCACATGGCGCAGGTGGTCTCCCGACCGCCCCAGGACTGTCAATTCGTTGACATATTCCGACACCAGATCGAGCAACGGACTTTGCGCCGCCTCCCGTTCAGCTTTCGCCGGAATCAATCCCGCCGATTCGTGTTCCAGTTCCTGAATCAATTTGTTGAGCTTCTGTTGGGCGACCTGCTTGTCGGAGACGCCGAGGGAAATGTCGCGCACCTTGTTGTCGCCGGTGAGTTTCACGCGCGCCCGATTATATCGGGCGGTCACGCGCTTGCCATTTCGCAATCGTTTTGTTTTATAGATTCTGGCTTCCATATTTCATGCTCCTTTCGATTAACTTGGTTGACTCAATCTTTGAAAATACGCTTTGACTTGGCTTTCCAGCATTCCCACCGCGCGGCCAATCCGCCGTAATGGTGGCAACTCGCCGTTCTCCGCCTTCCGTCTTACCGTCCGCTTGCACACGCCAAAAATTTGTTCCAGCTCCGGCAACCGTATCAGCCGGTCATTGAATTTATTCTCTGTGTTCATGTTACTCCTTCCACTTCCATCGCTTTTCATTTTTATCCCATTCCATTCCTCGTTCCAGTCGCTTCTGATAAAATTCAGCCTTCGTTTTGTCGGACGCCATCGCCGCCATCGCCTCGGCGAGCAGTAAAAACATATCCTGTTGCCGGTTTTCCGTGCTCAATGGCTCATCATATCGGACTTTCCGGTTCCCCTTGTCCTTCGGATCGATGTCTGCAAAGTCCAGGGCTTCCATGGCTTCTTTCGTGGTTTTTGGTTCATCTGCCGCCGCCACCGGTTTGAGTTTCTTTCGCTGTTTCATCAAACTTTCGTCCAGCTCATCCACATAACCCATCCGGCGTTTCATTTCCGCCACCCACGCCTTGCATTCGCTCAAGGACAACAGAATGTAGGGACGCATTTTGACTTTGCGTTTCGTGCCGAAGAAGGTGCTTTCAACGTGGGTTATGTAAAAAAAGAACGCGGTCAGTTTGCCTTCCTTAATGCGCTTATGGACGGCGGCGCGCTGGACGGGCACGAACATGGTTACGCCGGCGGGTGAGATGCCCACGTCGCCCTTGTAATGCAAGCCGAGGTCTTCAATCCACTGGCCGCATTCGGCGTGCGTCCCCTCCCGGCGGTAGGCGCGCGTGCCGGGCGTTGGCTCGCCGACAATCTTGCGTAAATCTTTCGGCACTTCGATGAATGGAAACTCAATGAATCCCATATTTCTTACATAGTATCTTACAAGATACAATTGTCAACCAATAATTTGAGCAGCCTCCCAAGCCAGAGGCTTGCAGGGCTGCTTCGTGAATTCCTAACCAGCCGCAGCTTGCGACGTGAGCATTGGCAAGGAGGAACGGAAGCGGCGAGATTTTTTGAGCCGACCCGTAGCATCCTTGCCAAGCGGAACGGAGCGGTATCATCGGCGGCGCAATTCACGAAGCCGGTGGGCGAAATTCGTTCCCGTCGGCGAACCTAACTAGACCGGTTTTGATCAAAGATTGCGGTAAAGGTCATTGGCTTTGGACTCACAAAAACAAGTGTTGCATTAAATAACTATGTGTTGTAATCTGTTGCAATGACTCCTAACAAAATGCTCGAACAGGCCAAAGCCGCCCCTGAAAAACGAGGTTTAGAAGCATATTTGGAAACTATTTGGGAACTGCGAAGAAAGGGAAACAGCTACCGTGAAATCGCTGAATTCTTGAATGAACGCGGTCTCGCAACCGATCACACGGCTGTCTATCGCTTGATGATGGTAAACAACCCGCTGCTCGATTACCGCGACGGCTGCGTGATTCTTGGCGATGTCGAATATGAATCTCGAAAAGGGCGGCCACTTCGCCCGTTCAGTGCCGGGTTGTTTATCGCCATCAAAAAAAATTTGCAGATCATCCCGCTGAAGAATGCGGCCCCAATGGCGGCAATTTGGTGTGAGGCTCATTTTGAACTCAATGCGCCACCCAACTACGCCTGGCTGCATCAATTGTGCAAGTATTTGCACATTGACTGGAACCCCGATCTTCCCTGTGATTTACAGTCGAATTTTGGCCTCGAACTTAAATTCGAGGGCAACCTTATGGCAATGGTTTGCCAAACTTTTAATTTGGAGACGATGATGCGTGACGTGGGAACCAGCGTAAAAGAGGCCACTCATTTCTTTGAACAAGATAAAGAGCGATTTTCTCGGCGGGAAAAAATGCTTTCTGAACAAAGGTCGGAAATCCTCAAAAACGTTGTCATAAATCCGGGAGAATCAAAAGACGATATATCCGAAGAATGCTTGGAATGGAACCGTAAGCATGCCCAAGAACTTACCAAGCAGTTCAATTCAATTCCGATGCCATGATCTCAAATACGAAAGAACACTTCACCACCTCGTTAGCGTTTCAGGGGTGGCGAAAAAATCAACCAAACGTAATAACCAAAGGAATCATATGATCGCATGTGCAGGAAAAGGCGGTGGCGGTGGCAAGGGTGGTGGCGGCAAAGGCAGCGGTGGTGGCGGGCGCGGACAAGGTAACGGGGGAGGATGGCCGAGCGGTTCTCCAGGAAATCCATCGGGAGGTGGAAGGTCCAATGGGCCGAGTGGGGGCAAATAATTCAGCGAAAACACATCGCGGAGGCGGCAACACGGCCGTCTCCGTTTTTTTCACAATCCACGCAACTCGCGTTGCGTGACCACCCGCAATTTCGTCGCCATCAGATAACAGTTTGAAGTGGACGAGCGGGATGGAGAGAGTTTTAATCATTAACGCAATCATTCACAAACCCGTGAAAACAAACTGGCTCAAAATTGTCGTTTTGGCAATTGCTGGCACTGTTTGCATCATGCCATGTGCGACCGCACAGCAGATTTTGCATGGTCATGTGCCGGAGGCGATAGCGCGCTTGCACCTGCAACCAATTGGCCGGTTGGCGGCAACGAACGAATTATGGCTCGCCATCGGATTGCCGCTGCGCGACCGGGCTGGCTTGGAGAATTTTGTGGCGCAGGTTTCCGACCCGGCCAGTCCGAACTTTCGCCATTATCTGACGCGGGAGCAATTGACCGCACGCTTTGGCCCGACGGAGCAGGATTACGAGGCGGTCAAAAATTTTGCGCGGACGAACGGCCTTGCCATCGCCGTGACACATGACAATCGGTTGGTGTTGGATGTTACCGGACCGGCGGCGGTGGTCGAAAAGGCGTTTCACATTACGTTGCGGACATACCGGCATCCGACCGAGGCGCGCGATTTTTTTGCGCCGGACACCGAGCCGATGGTGGACGCGGCCATGCCGGTGGTTGACATCGAAGGCTTAAGCGATTTTTCACTGCCGCATTCAAAATGGGAAAAAAGCAAGGGCGCGCACGCCACTTCTAAAAAAGTTGCAAACGGCAATGCTCCCGATGGTTCCGGCGATTTATTTGGTAATGATTTTCGTAACGCCTATGTGCCGGGAACGACGCTCAATGGTGCTGGACAAAGCGTCGGGTTGTTCGAATTAAGTGACACAATTTTTTATACTAACGACATTTTTAATTATGCAAACCTAGCAGGTGACGGACGGACGAATATTCAGGTTGGATCTGTGTATATTCCTCCGTTTAATGGCCGCCAAAGTGGAAGCGCCGGAGAACTCGAATTGGACATTGAAATGGCAATGGCGATTGCTCCAAACCTGTCCAGTATTGTGTGTTTCATAGGAAAAAATAATGCCAATCCGAACGACATTTTGAATCAAATGCTTGCCCGCAGCAACATACTCAACTTGAGTTGCTCTTGGGGTTGGTATGGCCCCACCAACACGACAGACGCAATTTTCATGAGCATGGATGCGGTGGGGCAAACTTTTTTCAACGCGTCCGGCGACAGCCAAGCTTTTACAACCGGCTCCAATTCCGTCAATGGCGTTGATAATCCAAATGTCGCTAATGCGCCATCCAGCAATCCATACATCACGCAAGTTGGTGGAACAACATTGAAGATGAATAGCGCAGGTGATTCATGGGCTTCAGAAATAGTTTGGAACTGGGCTGTAGAACAAAATCAGCCAAAAGTCGGTAGCAGTGGTGGTATCAGCAGCTATTATTCTATTCCAAGCTGGCAGACGAACGTCAGCAATATGGCAGGCAGAGGAGGTTCAACCAATTTTAGAAATATTCCCGATGTAGCGGCGTGTGCGGATTACATCTATGAAATCTATAACAATGGTAACAACAACAGCAATAATCCGTTCGATGACAATAGTGGCACAAGTGCAGCCGCGCCGTTGTGGGCTGGTTTCATGGCGCTGGTCAATCAGCAGTTGGCAGCCAACGGACAGCCGAGTGCCGGCTTCATCAATCCAGCCCTCTACGCCATTGCTGCGAGGACAAACTACACAGCGTTTTTCCATGATGTCACGAGCGGCAGCAACACTTGGTCGGCAAGTCCGAATTTATTTTACGCCACCAACGGTTACGACCTTTGCACCGGCCTCGGCACGATGAATGGAACCAATTTGATCAACGCCCTGACCGTGCCCTTGACGGTCAATTTATTGATCCCGCACACCGTCGGGACGAATTTTCAGTTTCAGTTTCTCTCGCAAGTCGGTTTCACCCATGCCGTCCAATACGGGACCAACTTGGTTTTAGGAGGCTGGCAGTCTTACACGAATGTCACTGGTGACGGAACCTTGAAGACGATTTCCATCCCGCTCTCCATTTTTGGCACGTCCCGAGAAGGCTTCGTCCGTGTCTTGACACGGTGACGTTTCAGCGGTGTCGCGTAATCAGACAGCTACGTTGGCAATCGCCTACGTTCACGCCAACCATGAAACGGAGTTGATACGAACCATCAGGGAACAGGATTTGTGACGAGACACCATCCCCTTACGTCAGTAGAGGTCAGAGCAGACGCGCAAAACCCGAGCGGCAAAAAGCGACAAAAGGCGGCAATGAACTTGCCGCTTTTTGTCGCCTTTGTTCACTGGCAGTTGTCGCAATTTGCCGCTTCCGGTTCAACGCCATTAAACGGCTTTCAACACGGTTCAACGTCAGCCGTCCGCGTCGCCGGAATCAGCCGTTGAACTGACCGCCAGCACGCCGGGAAGTGAGCGGTTAAAATAGAATTTTGCGGCATGACACTTACCCCGCCTCTGACGGCGAATACGGCTGCCGGGAGTAAAGTCTGTGGCGTGCGTCAAACGCCGCCGGTTAAAACGCCGTAAGGCTGCGCTGATGAAGTGACGCACCGGCGACCGAATGAAACCTGATTTGATGACGGACTCTATTCTCCTTGCGATGCAAGCGGGCGGGCGTAACAGCGGAGCGACCAAGCTGCCGACTGTGATACACACAGCAATGACGCTGGTGTAAAACGGCAAATTTACCGTCAGACATCTTCCCTTAGCACAGCTTGAGGCCACGACCGCAGACGCGAATGTTGCGCGAAATTTGCGCGAACGCCCCGCCGTCAATTCAACGCAGCTAAACTCCGTTCAACACCTTTCAACATTCCGACTCCGCGTGAATCGCCCCTCTCATGGTATGGCTCGCTGCGCGTCGTCAAGGTCCTCCTCGCTGCGCTGCGGTCCACCTTGACGATGCTCGCTTCGCCAAAGACCGATGGCGATTAAGGCTTCACGCTGGGAGTGTCACGGTCGTCATTATTTGGCATGAGACGCGACGCGCTGGCGGATTTCAGCCAGCAACTTCCGACCGCGCGCCGGATTGCCGCGCTTCTGACGCACTACAAACCGGGCTTCCGCCTGCCGCTCGGTAATGACATGCGTGACAAAGTTGTCAAACAGCCGCTGCACGCTCGTGCCGGTGGATCGCGCCGCGCCCAGCAACGCTTTGTGCCGTGAATCATCACAACGATAAGGAATGGTTTTCATTTTACAATTTTCAGGTGTTGTGCCGGTGTCACCACGCGCGGCGAGGCAAATTTAAGTTCGCCCCGGCTAAAGTCGCGCGTGTTGTGCGTGACCAGATGTTCCACGCCACCAGCTATCGCCAGTTCCAAAACGTGGTCGTCGTCAGCGTCCGGCAGGTTGGGCCGCCAGCGAAAATAAATCGGCTGCCAGATTGCCGCTGCACAAAAATCGTCCAATAACGCCTCGCGTTCCGCCGCCGTCACTGGCACGTCCCGCCACAAACTGTCCCGCTGCACCAGTTCCTCATATTCCGCAAACAGGGCTGCGCCCATGACGGCCTGATCGTCGCGCGCCAAACAGCGATCCAACACCTCCGCACTCGCGCCTTCCTGGCTGCGCAGGGCGGCGACGAAGACATTGGTGTCTTGCACGATTTCCATGCAGTATAAAATGACATCACAGGTGATGCCAGTCAAGCGGAAGGTTGATTTGCCGGGATTTGACGGCTTTCGACCATAGTTTAATAATTCAATTCACTGGCCGGAAGCAATGTGGTGCCGGTTTCGGTGCCGGCGCATCGCCGAATTGCTTTCCGGGTTGTATTAGCTCGCTGGTGGTTTTGATTTCAGGCTGTCATTGAATTCTTTGGCTTCCTCTGGACTCATCATTCTCACGTTGGCGATGTGCGGTCCGCGTGAACGGTATGGAGAATCTTCTTTTGGGGGCGGCGTGACATTGCCTGCGGGTGCCGTGGTCGGCGCAGGTTTTGCGGCTACGGCGGGCGCACTTTGAGGAGTGGTCGGAGCATTGACGGCGGGTGCGGTTCTCGCCCGTTTGCGCCGTTTGCGCTTTTTGCCGTCTTCCAGGATGATGCGGCCGTATTCGGCTACCCGCGCCCGGCTGGTTTTTACCCCATTTTGTATCAGCAATTCAGCAATGATGGAATAGGACGCATTTTTGCCTCGCAATTCCACGATGGCGTCATGGAGTGGTTTCAGATTGTTGAACGGGACGCGATGCGGATTAGGCCGGAATTCCTGAATCGCTTTCCGCAGCGATTCCAGATCGAGCGTTGGTGTGGTTGGTGTGTTCATAATTTTTTGGATGTCATGGTTAAAAGCTGACGGCGAGAAATCCGACGAGTTGCTTGTAAGATGTTGGATTGACTATTGCGCGGACTGCGGCGCGGCTGTATTGCGAGTTGTCTCGCAAGTTTCCGGCGCGGACATTGCGAATCCAAATCCGGCGCAAGGCAAGCTGTCTTGCGAGTCGTCTTGACGGACGTTCAGCGGCATTGCGGTTGCCACTGTCCGGCCATTGCCGGGACGTTGCGCGGACATGACGCGAGATGTTTCGCCGGATTTCTTGCCGGACGTTTCGCGCCCATCGCGCGACCGTCTCGCGGGACTCCGCGCAATTTTCGGCGAGCTATTGGCGAGCCGTAAAATCCTTGTCGAGACAAGGGGTAAGGCTTCCACCCTATCAAAGCGGTAGCACAAAACCGTGCGACTGCACCGTGACTTGAAAATTGTTGCATTGGTTTTGACACGCTTCGTGTGCCTGACTGTGCAAATTGATGGTGCAATTTGTGACGTGAAATATAATGTGCCGGTGTTCTCATTTTTGCGAGCGTGTCGGTCACAGTCTGTTTGCCGGGAATGAAATGTGTTCATGGTTCGTCCATTGTTTCGTCGTCACCGTTCCACGTCTGGTCAACCTCGATGCCGATGATTGGCGGCGGGGATTGCATCGGCGGTTGCATCGTGAAGATGATGCCGGGAACGACCGTGACGGAGTTTCCTTTCATACGTTTCCGCAAGCCGCCGCTGAAAATCCAACCGATGGCCAGCAGTGCCAGCCAGACAAATACCAGGTAGAGATAAACACCGTCGTTTTCAATCAGGCCGTCCAGCGTGTTGAAAACGGGATTGAGCAATTCAGCGGGATTCAAGTTCATGATTCGTCCTCCGTTTTCAGTTCGTCAGTCTCACGCCCAAATCGCAGCCGTGGCGGTTGCCAGCCTTGCCAGCACGTTTTTCCAAAGCGGCGATCTTTCCGAATGCCGCCAGTCAAAATGCCCGGCCTGCAAGCGCGTTAAATTCGATTGTGCCGCGCCCAAGAAGAATGTTATGTTCAAAGCCATGATGGTCGGTGGAGAATCAGCTTGCCGTCCGAACAAGGGCGAGGATGGCGGCTTTGATTGGCGCGGAAAGTTTTGCCCAAGCAGTGACTACTTGAGTCAAGTCAGGACAGGAAAGGATTGAATTTCGGGAGTCTATTCGGGAGTCTCCGTGAGATTCCCCTTTATTTACGGACAAAACTGTGGGGTTCGAATCCCCCTCTCTCCGCCACTCAATCAACTGGTGACGGGGAATTTGTGGTGTCTGCAATAATTGGATGGAGAGGTGGCAGAGTGGTTTAACGCGCACGCCTGGAAAGCGTGAATACCCAAAAGGTATCGGGGGTTCGAATCCCCCTCTCTCCGCCACTTGATTTTCATTGTGTTTTATTGAAAACAGGGGTTAGTAACAACATCTGGTAACAACAAATCTGCCAAAATTTAGGGGCGTCTGCCGGTGTCAGTTGTGCGGTGCTGGAGCATAATCGCTCGTTTTGCCATTCCATCGTGCGTCTTTGAATATTTGAACTTCCCTTTGCCATTAATTCAACTGGATTTTATGTCTAGTCCCGCCCAAAACGCCGGATTAATCGAAAACACCAGGTCTATTTCAGGGCGTTTATTTTTCAGAGCAACCAATTTACGCATCTCGTAGTTCACGTCATAAATATATGTTGTGTTTCCATCCTCGCGTAAAATTCCAAGGAATCCATACCACAGAAAAAGCTCAATCATTTTTTCGTATTTATCACTAGGCAATTTGAGCCTCTCAAAATAAATGTGAAGTTGCTTTTCATCCATGAGACTCGGTGCCTCGATAAACGCATAGAGAGAATTTTTCGCGTCTGCATAGACATCCTGTATTTCTAAATCTATCTGATTAATTAAATCAGTTGGCAATCCGTGCTGCGTCAGCCACCAGACCGAGGTGAAGGTCATAATTCATGTGGCCTTTATTTCGCAACGTTCAATAAAAGCCAAAATACTGGCCAGATGAAACAGCCGGACGCCCCTGATCTGTCCAGGTTCACGAATGGATACAGAACGGATGTAGCCCTTGCCCGCCCACTCATAAAGCTTCGGCCGGGTGCAGCCGGAGTAGAACTCATGCCCGCGCTTGGGAGCCCGAACCCACACGGGCAAACTGCCGTCCCGGTCGGCCAGAACTTGTGAAGCATTAGGCGCCAATGACCAACTGCCATTTTTTCCAGTGGTGTTCATATGATTATGTGCGTTTAATGTTCACAAATTCTGGCCGTGAATTACGGGGCATCCATTGGGGCGCCGGTTAATTGCTAAGTCCAACAATCTTGATCAGATCAATCTTGGTCCAATATTGGCTCGATCCACGCGTGGTGGTTTCGTTGCAGCGGTTGCCGCTGCGAGCAGCCAGAGCGAATTCGCCGTAATACGTTTTGCCCTCGTAATACACGATGACCTTGCCTTTGACGGGGCCGGCGCTGCCGCCATAGTAGTTGGCCCAGGCGCTGACCTGCCCGATGTCCACGGGAGCCTTGAGTTCCACATATTCGTAATCCAAGCCGTCGTTGGCGTTGCGGTAATCCTGGAAGTATTTGCCTTCCTTGGACGTGGAGCGGCCGAAATATAGTTCCTTGGCGTCTTTGTTTGGCAGCACATGGAGGTCAATGTCAACCGGGGCGCTCCACATCAGGCCGATGCCAACGATATTTTCTTTGGCGGGCACCGGGAAGTTCACCGGCGGTGCAATCACCACGGTTTTGGATGTTGCAACGATAGGCGGCATAGTTGGCGTCACTGCCGGAGGAGATTCCACTGCGGCACCAACCGCCACCGGGTTGGTGATCGTGGAAGCCGTTGGTGTATTAGTGGGAGCAAACCAGCTGGGAATGGATCGCGGACGGACATGACGCATTTCCAGCTTGGTGTCATTGGGATCGATTTCGGCCGTTTGAACAGGTTGCTGGATGTTTTCCACGGCGCGCTGAAATGCCAGGCTGGCATCGGCGGCAAAGGTAGCCAGACAGCCTGCCTGCTCTTTCAGGAACAGCACATTAAAGCGGCAGAGGCGATCCTTGTGGTAGTCGTTGACAAAACAATCGCGCAAATAGGCGTAATGAACTGTCACACCAAGCAATGCTTTCTTGCGCGAGACTGTGCTAAAGGGCGAACTGCCTTCGTCTGAGGTCAGATTGGCATCCGACGGGTAGGCATCGTGTTCGTCAAAAGCCCCGTTATCGCCGATATAGAAAGGCGATCCCAGCAGCACGACCCGCAGCGACTGGCCAGATTTGCGGAGCTGAGAGCCAGCCAGATCCAAAAATCCCGGCAAGTCGATGGCCGCCGTCATTTCCGGCGCGTGCGGATGATCCGCCATCACGAAATTCTTGATAGCGACAATGCTGGTCCCCAGACGGCGGGCGCGGGCTTGGGCGTTTTTTTGGAATATACCGCCGGTCGGAATGACAAACCTGGCCACGACATGCTGGTTCAAGGCATCGCAAACAGCGATGTCATCCCCGGGAACCGCCGATTCAAGTGCCAAGAGCAAAACCTGTTCAAGAATCTTGCCCTTGTCGACGTTTTCATAGTTAGGCGACAGCCCGATGACATAAGACGCGGCGACAGCCTGGTGCAACGAGCAGGCGAGCCATAATGCCGCGACAACGATGGTGGATAACAATGTTTTTTTCATAGTAGTATTTGGTTGTGTTTTTGTGGTGGTGTTTGCGGTTTATTCGTCTAGGAATGCCTTTAGGTCATTTTGGTCCGAGGCGATTTTCAGCGCGGCATGGAAATGGCCGACGCACTCCTCGACGAAATGTTTACGGGCGTCCGACAGCGCCTCCAATTTCCCGGCCAGCTGGCCGGCCAGCCGACGATTTTCATTACGGCGCTTGTTCCAGGAATCCTGATCTTTCTGATGCGCCACATAGACGGGATTGGGTTCCACGACTGTTTTCTGATGACGATCACAAATCACCTGGATGACCAGCCAGCAAGCACTGGCTCCGAACACTTCGGCCATGATTGAGATGAAGACCATCCACCATGAACCAGAGGAGTCGGGCTGAACGCCATTGCTATTGGCGATGTTGTAGACAATGTCCGTCACACTTTGGGCCATACCGGGAAACGTCTTTGCGAATGAGGCCGCCCAGATGATGCCCAGCACGATGGCCATGACACTGACCGCCAGCGTGTAAGTCTGGCGGTGTAATGGCTGGGGAATGAGGGTCGCTACGATCTTGATGCCCACCGCCAGAAGGATGGGAACCATGGAGAACGAATAGGCACGGAGCGGACTTTCGAAGGCGGCAATGCCGGAGGCCATCAATGTTGTGGCTGTGGTGTTGATGCCCATGAAAAGGCCGATAACGGATAATGCAGCTAGGCACGCCACCATCAATTTTGTAAAAAGCGTCCAAGGTTGTCCCTCACGGTGGTGAGTGATGGTGGGCGGAGTGGCTGCCAGCTTGGCCGAAATTTCCTTGCAACAGAGTTCGGCGCCGGCAGTTTCGACCTTAATGACTTCTTCGCAGTGCCGGGATTGCCCCTCCAACTCGGAGTTGCTCTGGCCAAACTGGCGGCTGCTGAAGTCACGAATGTCCGGTTCCCCGTTGCGGCCACGCGATTTTGCGATAGCCATAATGTATTTTTTATTGACCTCGGGCTGTTTGATCAACTGGCGGCACACGGCGAGGATTTCCTCCGCCAATTCGCGGCTGCCATAGGTTTGGCCGTTGCGTTTGTTATTGCCCGACTGACGATCGGGAAATTGTGCCGGATCAAAATCATCCGGACTGGCGGCGATGAATTTTTTCATAGTATTTTCTTTGTTTGGTGTTTTTTGGTTGTTGATGGATTGAAAGCTTAGTCCCGACGGTTTGAAACCAGCAGGCGCACGATGGCGACCAAAATCGCTCCGCACAGTCCGATGGCAATCAAGCCGACGGTGATGTCTTGGGGTGAATTTCCCGGTCCGATTTGCTCCGCCTTAGACAGAAAGGCGGTGGCTTCGTGTTTATGGCGGAGAAAAAAGATGATTCCGATTAAGGCCAGCACGGCGGCCACAATGTTGTTGATGTTTAATTTCATAATGATCCCTTTCTTGGTTGGTGGTTATTTTTCGGTATTGGATTGAAATTCAAACCGCGTTGGTGATGTGGGCCACGGTTTTCACCGGGCAGTTTTTTTCGATCCATTCAAGTGCGGCACCGAACGTCAGCACTTGGATGGAGACGGTCGCCACCGGATAAGTGGCGTTCAACCGGCGCACAACGGCCTTGCCGGAACGAGCCAGTCTGGCGTTTGGCATCACGATCAGGCCGACATCCGGGTGAAGTGCTTCGATTTTCATCAGATCGTTGGCGATCCGTTGGGTGGTGCTTTCGATTTCGATGGCCAGAAGCAGGCCGGCTATCAACACCAGCATGTCCACGGCGGGCGGGCGTTGTCCGCGCCGAATAGGATATTCAATTTGGACATGGCCACCCCGCTGGCGGGCGGATTTTGCCAGGGCGGCGGCGATGACTTGGTTATGAAGAAATGTTCCACGCATAATCAGTTTTCCGGGTTGGCCTGCACCGCCGCGATGGCGGGAGCAAGCGGTTCAATCACAATGGCAGTCCGGCCACGCGCTTTGAGGGCAATGCTGTGTTCGCGCAAATAGCCCTGCCCCACCAGCCGTTCGCGAATTTTCGCCAGTCGTTTTCCGTTCAGGCGGGACAGCCGGCTATAATGGCTGATGGACTTGCCAGGGCTAGCCACGATGGATCGCAACAGGCGAAACTCCATTTCGCTTAAAGAAGTTGCCGGTTTCTGTTCGGTGAGCGTTACCTCAACTGATGGTTGGGGCGACCACTTGGCAAGTTCATCGGCAAATTCCGTCGGCAGTTCACGCAGGGGAGCTTGGCTCAACTCGACATCGGCCTCCTTAACGCCGCCGGGAAACTTAGCCAGCGGCACCCGAAATACAAATGGATGCGTATAAGCCCCCAATCCCACCTGGCCGACAAAGGTGCCTGGCTTCAAATTGTGCTGAACATAGGCCTGTTGTTCTTCGTCCAAACCGCAATCGGCTCCCATCACGGCAAGATCTTCGTGGGTGCCCAATCGGCCAAAGGTTCGCATGGCAAGGTTTGCCCGGGCGCGCCGGGAAAAACCAATCGTGGTTTGAACGATAGGCCAGACGCCAATGCCGGCACCGCGGACAATTCCCAACGCTTCATCAAGTGGCGTCAGCCCACCTTCAACCGTGGTGTGATCCGAAAAAATCCGCTGAGCATCATCAATGACGAGAAGTAATTCGAGTGGGCCGTTCATCAACCCGCTGGCGATGCGCGAGTGAAATACGCTGAACAATAATGATTGCGGCAAGAGTGTCCGGATGGACTCGGAGGCACCACGCATCTCAAAAACAATGCTATGCCGCGACAAATCCTGCGGTGTCCAACCTCGGGTCCAAGCAGCGCAGGCAGGAGTAAGTATCATTAGAAATGCGCCCAAGCGGTCGAGGATCGCTTCGCGTCCGGCCGCGTTCAGGTCTTTTTGCGAGCGCACCCATTCGTAAAGATGAAACAAGGTCGGGAAGCGGGTTGCGTCACCTTTCCAAACGGAATATTTGGTATAAAGCACATGGATACCCTGTCGAAGGATGACGGCGGCCCGACCGGGAATATCAAGCGTCCGCACGAGCAGTTCCGCTGCGCTCGTGGCATGGCTGCGTGGGTCGCACCCTTCGCATTGAAGCAGATTCCAGCGCCAATTCTGCCAGGGCAGGATGATGAGTGGTTTGCCGGCACGCTGGTAGATCGGCAGCAGCAGGCGAAATTGGATTTTATAGGGTTCAATCAGCCACGTTGAGCAGGCCAGCCAAGCCAGTTGTGAAACCAGCCAGTAGGCCAGATTGGATTTTCCGCTGCCGGTGTTGGCGACGGTAAACAGTCCCGAGCAGAGCCAGTCCAGCATGATGCGGATGGGATGACCATGAAGATCCTGACCAAGGACCAACTCACCGTCGAATAGTTGAGCCTGAGCGAAAGGCGGAAGATGTCCGGCCTTGCTCATCTGCTTCAGCTGCCGGATACGAGTCTCGGCCAACTGGCGAAGCAACGCATCGTGAGGCAGCAGAGCCAACCCGCGCTGAAGCTTCCGCCCTAGTCGGTCATTGGCCGCGCCGTGGGCACGCGCCCAATCCCAGCGCTCAAAAAATTTATCGTAGCGTTCGTAATTGTTCATAACGGTTTATTTCGAGTGGTCATCGAAACTGACAAATGGGCTCAGAACAAAAGCCCAAAACTTCCGCCAAAACCGGCGGCGCTGGATCTTGTCGCGGCAATGTGAGCAGACGGGAACTTTCTGACCGGATTCATTATCCAGATAACGAACATGCATCAGGCAAAGGCCGACCTGGCAGGCGCTGCACCGTATGTAGCACTCGGCACATGAATCGAGATAACATCCTGGATCACCACAGCGGCCACCGCGCGGACGGCGGGCATCGTGACCGCAGCCGTATTCGCGCTCTTGAATCCATCCTTTTTGCACCACCGCTCCATTGGCCGAGATACTCACCTCGTGGCGTTGCTCAACGTCGTCGTAGCGCTTTCCGTTGGCATCCACGCGGCCGACGATTACCCAGTCTTCGCGCAGGCATTCAGCTTCGTTCGGGAGATTTGATTCGTGTTGGTTCATAATTCGTTTGGCGTTACCACGGCGCAGAAAACACCGTGCGGTTTAGGAAATGGATCAGGAACCAGATGAGCTTGGTGGTAAGCCAGACCGAGGCTGCTGCCAGAATCAAGATGTTGAGGAACAGGATGGCACGGGCACCGAAGCGCATCTTTTCTACCCACTGGTCAGTGATTTTGATTTTCCAGGACATACAGCTTTATATTTTGTTGTGTTAAAACGTCATGATTAGGAAATTTGTAGCCGATGCCTAAGCGACCCAACCGTATGGAACGGTTTTATATCCGTTCAAATACAACTGGCATTGCCGATTCCCCGTTGACACCGCAAATTCAAGTGCGTTGTCAATGCTGGCAAAACGGCGCGGCTTGGATTTCCTGCCGTCGTTGCAGATGGTTAAAAGCGCAACTCCTTTTTCGTGACTGGTAATTTCGATGGTCTTTTGTTTCATATTATTAATTTTGTTTGTGTCGCCATTACCGGCGATGGTTTTGTTTTACCAAAACTTTGCCGAAACACCTCTGAAACGGATTCGGAACATTCGGAAGACCATTCGGAAGACATGACAAAAGCCTCTCGTTCCTATACAAAAAGAGGAATCAGCGTGCGTTATTTATGGGCGATGATATGAAAAATAATATGACGGCAAAGTCTGGCACTGGACCGAAAACCTCCACCGCTTCGACAGCGAAGCGCAACGGACGATATTTACAATTGAGATTCAAGAATGACCCACCCCACCTAGACCGGATTGAATTCCGATATAATATTTCAACTTTAAAACCTCCATTCTTTCAACGATGGGACGTGAATAATCCATTGCATTGGCCCGATGTCGAATCAGCCATCAGCCTGTGCTTTCTCGGCTATCTAGATTGGCATAAGAGTAAGAAAACCGGCACGTATCTTTTTGGCAAGGAGCCGGCGGACAGATTACTCGCAAAACAATTGAGCGGTGCGATATATCAGGGCACCCACAAAATTCACGGACTCTTTTATGGGGAAAATCCGAAAAATCAAGAAAACGAACCTGATGTCACTCATCTGGTGTTCCCCAGCGTGCCGGGAATCAACAAGTCAGGCAGAAATAAATCCAAACCCCTTATGCTAGCGATCAGCGAAACATTTCTGCCACCTGATTGTGTTGAAGTGTATTGGGACCGTGATGACACTGGACAACCCTCCAATCAACTCGCCGAGCTTAACGATCTCCAATCATTGGCGCATCTGATACGTGAGTCGCACGGATTGCCCCAAATCCCGAAATCGCAAATATCTGCCGATGTGTCGCCAGACACGGTTTTATTGTCTGCCAAAGCCCAAACAATGGATTCAATGGATTTTGAAGCTGTGGCTGGAATATTGCGGGAGGCGGACGGGCGCGTGATAAAATCAATCCGGGATCACAACCGCGAATTTTTTTCTGAAAAGGAACTGGCCCAGGAACACGCAGATCTTTTGGAGGTCAGCTTGAGGAAAGGCGGATTTGAACTTTCCGAATTCCTGACAAAGATCCAAGACATCCGTTTTTTGGAAAGGCTATCAGGAACGGTCAAGCCTCACTTGCAGGTTCAAGTGGGCGAGATAGTTGCCGGCCGATTCAAAAGCATCTGTTTTACACATGACCAGAAGGTATTGTTAACTCTGAAGGATACCGACCTGCTTTGGCCTTGCTGGTGCCGAGCCAAAATCACAGACGCAGAAAATTGTCCGATTCACTCAAGTAAACATGGCCAGGAAGTGGCGAATCGTTTCCAACATGGTATGGTTGAAATTAGTTGGCGCGGTTTTAGGTTTTTGTGGAAAAACGGACGGGAATCATGGCCACCATCCATTGATGCTTTTATTTTTATCGAAACATTGGAAAAAGCCGGCGTTTTCCGCACCCCCGGCAATACCCTTTTGGACGCCGGGTCGGGAACGGGGTTCTTGGCGATAATTGCAGCGCATTGCATTGACACCCTCGCCGAAATCACCCTCTGGGACTGGCTGCTCACGCCGGCGCTTTATGGGCAGGTTAATTGGTATCGAAACCTAAAAAATGACCACCTGAAAACCCAGCGAGATTATGTCACTGCCCGCACCATGGTAGGTTTGTTTCACGACCAGATGCCTCAGCAACGACCCTTGGCAATCCCCTTTGACTTTGTCCTGTGCAATCCTCCCTATTTGCCCATACCAGCAGCCTTCAAGAAACTTACTTTCGAATCCACTACCACCGGAACCCAGCTTTTGGAACATGTGATTACTAACAGCGCCCGACTCGGAAAGAACGTTTACCTCCAGTTTTCCAAACTGGCCGAAGTTGAGGCCAAATCCGCAGCCGACCAAAATAAATTACAGTTGTTACCGGCAGGTCCGGTTATTGAAATCCCCTGCCGTATAAGGGATGCCATCAATAACGCTGATTATTTGAAATATCTGCAACGGCCCGAACGAGGGTTACGCCGCAAAGGCACCATTTACACGCAAAAAATTCGTGCCTACAAAATCGTCCCGGTTAAAATAATGGACGGAATCAAACCTCGATGATTTTATAGCCACCACAGCCAAGATTATAGACCTCCGTCTTTCCAACGCGCTGCATTCCCTTGCCCTCATGGATATGGCCGCAGAACACATATTTGGGCTGCTTAGCCTTGATGTATTTTAGGATGCTTTTACTACCGGCGTGCTTTCCCCGCCACGCCGGAGGGGCGAATCGGGCGGTCACCTTGTCCAAAACACCATAAGGTGGCTGGTGGCACAACAATATATCTACGGGGCCGAAACGATTGAGTGTTTTAATAACCCGCCGGGTTTCACTCCGGGCTACAGACAGTCTGGTCGGGGCAAATTCTTTGGCCCAGTTGTCATCCATAAAATATTTCAACCCGCCGATACGGAGTTTTCCGCAGTGTGCCACTACATTATTGATCACCCTCACATTTCCCATCTTGGACAGGTCATTTTGGAGTAGAGGCAACGTCACCTTCAGTCGCTTGGACATTTTCCGGGTCTCGGCGTTTGAACTTTCGACATTTCCAAAAATAGTGAACACCGGAGCAAAGTGCGAAAGATACTTCATCAGTTTCATCGTGGATTCATAGGCTTGAAAAAACGCCCGTATTTCAATGGCCGTTGCCGGTGAACCTCGCTTCTTTTTCAAATTTTTACTGAAAGCAAGCCTGCGCATTAGACCCGCATCACCCAAATCGCCCGTCAGTAAAATCAGATCCGCCCCCTTGATGGGAATTTTTCGAATCCGCCTCAAATCTCCGTGCGGGTCACCAATAATCACAATTTTCATACCCAGTTAAAGGCAACTGACTATAAAAATGTTTCGTCGTATTGGGATTTCCGAATTGTCAGGAATAATACGGACTCGACTTAATGAATTAGCACTTGACAAAGTTAAAGCCTTTTGATTCTAATCGCTTTGAATCAACCAAAGCTTATTTATGGATATATTTGATTTCAACAAGCCCTCGTTAAGCGAACAATTACATCCAAAGATTGAACGTCATCGGCCGTTGCCAGGATCAAGGGTTCCAGATGGTTTAGGCGGGTTTAAGTCCGTCAATCAATTGTATACGGAAGCTTACATCAAGAAAGTATGGGAACGTCCCACTGATCAGGACGTAAAAAAAAGCGGTTTATAATTGGTGATTATAACAACGCTGCCGAGACTGCCAAATTCTTTTGACTGGACGCTTGGATTTGTGAAGTTCTTCCAGTCAGGAATGTAATAAGTTATTTTTGATCGACCAATTTGCATGAAAAAAGGGGAGCTTGCGACGCGCACAGGCTCCCCGTGATTTTTGGATGCGTCCCTTTTCTCTGGCCTAGTATCCAAACTGTCCCTGGGACACCTCCGCGAGGATCTCATCCGGGGAGACGTTGTATTTCAGGCACGCCTCGATGATGATCTGGGTGACTTCATTGGCCGACAATGCGCCCAATTCCGCCATCCATTGTTCCTCATCCACCGACTCGGCTGCGCAGCGATGATGGATTTCCTCCAGCGCCTCATTCAACCGCATGACCAGCGGCAGTCTCGGCTCGCTCCGTTCCAGCCCCCATTCCTGATCTGGAATCCAAGACGGCCTTTCCGTCTGCACGTCCACGATGTTCACCCGCCAGACGTCGGGAAAATCCACCGTGATCTTCCCGCCCATCTGGAAACGGGCCAGTTCGTGATGCATCGCTGACGGCACCATCCCTGCCAAGCCCGGATCAATCGGCCAGAACTGGCTCAAGTCTGGCTCGTAACAGTTGCCGTCCAGATACAGCCGGGCATGAACGTCATGCTGTTCGGCATCCATCCGGCCCACCGTGATGTGCAGTCCATCCTGATTCCATTCATTCTGTTCATCCGTCGAGGACTGGAACGCGCTGGCTGAGCAGTGATGATGCACTGTGCCGAAGTAGAGCCAGTCATCCGAAGGCTCGGACTGCCACGAGGCAAATCGGTCCCTCGCTTTTTCCGGCGTCTCTGTCGTCGGCATTTCCCGCGCATTCATGCCGGTTCGCGCCACCTGCGGAAACGCCCACGCGCCCCAGCGTCCCAGATTGGGATTCACATAGAGGCGCACCTGGCTTTCGCTTTGATGTTCCTTGAACGTCCACCGGAAGAACGACAGCACCTGATGCCATAGCTCCGGCGTGAACTTCGGCCCCGCATAATCTAGCCGCCCCTTCGCCCCCTTCACCTCATACTCGATGCGGCAGTTGAGCAATCCGGGCACTTCCTTGGTTTCAGTCACCTGTGGTTTGTTGATTTTAATGAGTTTCATGTTTTTCCTTTCATTCGAGTTCTGCCGCCAGTTCCGGGTGCTGCTCCCGCAGGAACGTGCGCACGGCATTGCGAATGGCGTCCCTGGAGTATTCGGTGGCACTGTCCGATGAATCAGTCGAGTCGTGATCGCTGTAGTCGTAGTCCCCGTAGTTGTCCATGTCGGGTTCGCACTGACTCCAGGCGTCGTCATCTATCTTGCCGGCGACCAGTTCGACGACCTCGTCAATGTCCCCGCCCGAGTCGATGGCCTCCTGAACCATCTCAATCAGATCATCCGCACTCACATGGAATTCCTCCGTGCCCCAGCGCGGCACGGAATAATCCGCCCGCCCGAATTCCTTCTCGGAGAACTCCACGCTGATGCTGATGCCGCCTTCCGCCGTGCGCCGGTTGGCCCGACTCGACAACGGTCGTGTCCGCTTGTCGCAGTTCAGTTCCACCCAGTCCTTGATCTGCTCAAACGTCTCGCACTCCGGCCGAGGCATCTTGCCGGTGAGTTTCAGGATCAATGCCCGGACGAATGGATTCTGGGGCACGAGGCGAATCAGTTCGACAAAGTTGGCATCGAACACTTCCTCGAACTTGCATTTGCGTTCCGCCGGAATGACCGGGTTCGGCAAGGTCATGACTTCACTCATGGTGTTCTCCTTTCAGGTTGTAGGTTTCAAGTTTGCTCAGGTTAGCCGCGAACTTGTGCGGCAGCAGTTCGATGGTTTCCCGGTCCATGCGCGGCGCTCTCATATGCCACAGCACAAACAGGTGTTCCGCCAACGCCGCCGCCATCAGGTTTGCCGACACCAACTGCCGGTTGGTTTCCTGCACTTCCCCGGTGCAACCAATGGATGCCGCACGCGGATCTCCGCTGCGGTCGGTGGTCAGTTCCGGGTAGTAAACGCGCGGGTCACGCGCGGTGTTCTTCCAGGCTCGCCGGTAATAATAGGCCTCTGCCGAGTGCATCTCATTTGCGGCGAAGATGGCCTGGCAGCCGATGTCGTCACACACTTCGAGCGTTTCGAGGCGGGTGCGATGATTGTCCACGAGGCAGATCAGCCAGTCCGTGCGATAATGGCGGAATTTGCCCCGGCTGAACCACTCCGGAATGAAGTGGCAGCCGTATTTTCCAGCCAGTGCCCGGGCCTTGTTCAGCCCGATCTGGCTGGCGTCAAACATCTGCCGGTTGAGGTTCTTCCGTTCGATGGTGTCGCCGTCAATCAGGGTGACTTCGTCAGGGGTTCTCAACAGACAGAACGAGGGGACGATGGCCGAGCCAACACCCCCACAACCGATGATGTAGTTCATATGGACTCCTTCATTGCTGCGGCAATCGTCTTGCCGAGTTTGTTGGGCGGATTGGATTTTTCAGTGAACCTTTCCAAGGCCATTTTGGCCAGGGCGGCCAGTTGCGAGTGCTCCGCCTCATTCAGCAGCTGCGCAAACTGTTCTTCGTCGAACAAGAGCAACCCGGCCATCATGGCCGGTGTAATCTCGTCGCCGTGTTCCGGAATGATTCCTTTGAAGCTGTTCCACGTCGCAATCAGTTCCTTGCGGGTGAAACCGTTTTCGTGTGCCGGGCAGTTTTTCAACTGCGCCAACAAGGGCAGCAGGCCTTTGGCTGGAGTGGTCATAGCACCACCCTTTCCATGATGTCGGTGGATACCTTGTCACAGAGCGCCGTCCAGTCTGCCGCCTCGATGGGCAACGTCGTGAACGTCTCGTTCGTCGGCTGGAACCGGAAGAACTTCTGCGACCGCTCGACCGTTCGCATCAAATCCGCATTCCACTTGGACTTGCGGAACTGTTCCAGGCTCGCGGCGACGCCCTCGCCGCCGGTGTCGTAACGATCCTGAAAATTGCCGGTGCAGATCAGGCAATCGTCATGGAGGTTCGGCAACGGCAGCCGGTAGCCACGATTTTCCCGGTCGCAGGCGAAGAGCCAGTTGCCGGTGACGCGGATGCAATCTTCAGCCGGTTCTGTGCGGACGACAAAGGCAAGCCGCACTTCCTCGGGTGCGCGCCAGATCAGTGGCATTTCAAGGTCACTGGCCGAAGCGAACGCCGGCACGAGCACGCCGTTGATCAGCCGAAACCGCGCGTGCAGCGGAATCCGGTTGATGACGGCTGTCCAGAGCGTGTCGGTGACGCCAACATTGGCATGCACCAAACCCCATTCTGGTATTGATATGGCGTTCCGCAGGCTGCGCGTCACGCCTTCTGTCAACGCGTCCAACACCGGTTGCTCGGCGTCGAGATCGCGTTCGCGAACGACCCTTTCCGTGAGGGTTCCGTTCTGTCGGATGATGATTTCAATGGTTTCCATAATGTTAAAAAAGGAAAGCCCGCCTCCGGTAAGGGAAGCGGGCTCTCCAGTCGTTGGTTATGGCTTACGCCTTGGTGTTAGCGGCGGTTTCCAGACGCACCGTGGCCCCGGCGGGAATCACCGTGGTGCGATCCTGTTCAATGCCTTCGACCAGCGCCTTGGTCCGGTCGCCGAAACCGAGGGCGGCCTTGAACATGTCGCTTTCCTGCAGGTCGCCGAACGTGAAGTCGTCCTCGACCTGTTTGGTGATGCTGTCCACACCGTATTTAACTGTGATGTTTTTCATACTGTTTTTTCTTTCGTTTTGTTTTTGTTGTTTTGTTGTTAGCTGCGAGTTTTTAAGTCTCATCAGTGTGCGCGCATACGCACAGACGCCCCGATGAATTCAGGGCGTTTCGACTTAAGGAAAAAACCTGCTCCCTGCCAATTAAGACAAGGAGCAGGCGCGGGTTGCCTGAATCACAACGGTGGACAGGCAGTCAGGCATGGTTTATGGCCATCGCCCCAACTGCGGCAGACAGAGTTTGGATGTCGCACTACTGTCGTTGGCTGCGGTCAGGCATGAGGGATGACTTCAGCGGGAGCGACCTGCTGAAGCGTGAGTTCACCGGGGCGGGTGGAGATGACGCGGACGCGTTGGCCCGGTTGGAATCCGGCGTGTTCGAGCCAATGGCCGCACAGGCGGATTTTCGGCTTGATCTGGTTAAGCCAGAAATCGCCGCTGGCTTCGATCTTGAGGGTGCGTTGCTGGTTTTGATGCATGCAGAAAAAAAGGAGAGCCGGTTAAAGCTCTCCTGGTTTATTGTTATTATGATTGTCACCTCAGGCTTTGAGCAGCGTGAGGCTGCGGTTGAAGACGATGACTTCCGTCTGATACTTCTTTTCGCCTTTGCTTTCGTAGCTCGACGAAGTGACCCGACCTTCCAGTTCCACGTGCAATCCCTTATCGCCCTCCACGAGCAAGCGCTCGGCTTCCGGCGTGGGATTGAACAGCGCGCAGGGCACATAATTGATGCGATCCTTCTCGCCTTCCTCCCGGCTGCTGCGGGTTTCAAGCGTGAAGCGCACGACCTTCCGGTCGGTGCCATGGACGACGGCTTTGCGGGCGAGTTGCCCAGCTAAGGCACACAGGTTCATGATGATTTTTCCTTTCGTTTGGTTGATCCCCGGACATGATGACAATGCACCGCATCCAGCACACGCTGGCGGGTGCTACGTCCGCACACGTTCGGGAAAGTTGCAGGGCACAGGTGAAGACACCGGTGCGTTGGGTGAGATGAGTTCGGTTCCGCCCGTTTCCGTGAAAACAAAAAAGGTCAGCGTTGATGGGCTGCTCTGAAAAGGTCAGCCGTGGAACTCACTGGGGTGTGAATGGGAGAAGTCGTCGGTGATGTAATATTTACGGTAGCTCTTGATGAGGTGATCCAGCTTGTGGTTCATGTCATGGATCAGCATCCGCATCTCGCGCAATGCCTGTAACAGTGCCTTGCGATGCTGCATTGCGGTATTTTTTCTTTTGACCATGCCCAATCGAAGCAACGCCGCCTTAATAAGGCTGGCGGACATTCGGTTCGGAACGGCGCGGATTCCTGGCTTGATTGTCAGGCCGGTTGGGTTAAGGATGGTCGTTGTGAAGAGTTTATCGTTTCGCGAAGTCAAAGCGCAGGAAGCCTCCCGCCGGGTTGCTGCCATCCGGCAGGCCCGCCATGGTTCCCGGTCGGCCCGGCAGTTGCAGCAACGCGCTTCACTGACCGGTCGCGGTGCAAACTGGCAGATTCTCAATCTGCGTCAGGTGGCCACGGCCATGGGCAAATGGGCGTGACCCTTTTCCGTGCGCTTTTCGCTCCAACAATTTTCCGATGTCTTCCGCATCCGCGATACCGCCAACCGTCCGTATGTCCTGATCGGGGGGCAGGCCGTTAACTATTGGGCGGAACGTTATCTCGCCACGGAACCGGAACTGCAAAAGTTGATCCCCTTCACCAGCGAGGACATTGATTTCAAGGGCAATCGCGCCGATGTCGAGCGCATCGCCGGCCAGTTGCAGCAAACACCGGTATTTCCACCCAAGGTGACCATGACGGCACTGGCGGGGGCAGTGCCCATCACCATCGGTGATTTAAAATCCAATATTGAGGTGGTTCGACTGGTGCCCGGCGTTTCCACCACGGACATCGAGGCGCTGGCCATCAAGGCGGAATGGGCCGGCCGCCAGATCCGTGTGCTTGATCCTATTTCCCTGCTGGCCTGTAAACTGGAACTGGCGTTGACTGTCTCACAAGAAAAACGCCGAGACCTGCAGCATCTCAAGATTTTGATCCCCTGTGTGCGAGGCTTCCTGCGGGAACTTCTGGATGAGGTCGAGCACAACCGACTGCCAGCCAAAGGATGGCTTGGTGCCGTCACCAAGATTTTTGAACTGTCAAAATCCACCCGTGGGCGCAAGGCCAGAACCAAACTGAAATTAGATTGGCAGGCCATTCTGCCCCAGCCCGAAATCATGGCGAGCAGCCATGCTAAAATAATCTCGTTTCGAGAAAAGCAACTCACGCGCTGGCTTCAAAGCTGAGCGTCTTCGGTTCCCATTCGGAGCCTGTCCTTTTGTATAATATAAACCTCACGGCACAACCGGCGCGCTTCCAGCAAGGCAAAAGACCGCAACACTTTTTCCACCTCTGTATCCGGTCGCAAGGGTTCGGTAAAAGTTGATTCACTCTGGTCTGATGATGTCTTGAACCAGGAAAACAAGGCGACAAATGGATTAGGGTCGTCTGATTTGGTTGTATTCTTGATCGGTTTCAAAACGGGTTCTTGCAGCAATTCATTCAGATCCGACATCAAGCCTTCGAGGGATTCAGGGATGGATTGTTCCAACAGACCAAAGATTTCGCCGTATTCATTCCGGGCGATCTCCCTTTGCAACACGGCCAGTTCCGCATCGTTCAGAGCGAAGCTCGTGAATTTGATTTCTGCCTTGCCCCGGAAAACATGACTGCCTGCCTTGGTTCGCTCTGGGATAGCTCGCAGTTTAAGCTCTACCACCAGCACCGGACGGGCACGGCGATGTTTTTTACCCAGCAACATCTTTGGCAGATCCCCCTGCTTCACCAAGGCCTCAATTTCCGAGGGTAGTTCGACCAGCAATACCAATTCAAACAGGGCGGTATTGAAAGCTGTCACTAGTTCTGGATTTTGTTTCAGATTGGCACGGCGAACCTGCGGTAGGTAGGGTTTAACCCACAGGGATTGTAGTTTCAGGAATTGCAATTCATTCATCAGCAACTGCCGGTCGATGGCCAACCGTTGGCGCAAGGTCTGCTCGGATAGTTTTAGCCAGATGTCGAAGTTTTTGACCTTGCCCACATATTCCGGGGCTTCCGTGTCTGTTTCAGATAATCGCCTCCAGCGGATTTGCAATGCTGACAAGGCGGCATCCTTTTCCACCGGGTCATCACCCTGCGCCGCATCATATGTTCGCAGTCGCTCCTTTTGTTCGCGCCATTTTTGCCATTGCTGCAATAGGGTGCGGATCTGGATGTGCATCCGTGACAGCAATTGCGACGCCTGCTGTTGCTGCTGAATGATCTGACGGCTCATCTCGGAGTGAAATCCAGTGCCAGGCGAGCCGTTGACCGTGTCCACCAGAATCGAAACCCTCCAACCTTCACGCTGTTTTAATTCCTCGAGCAGATTGAAATACAAAGCCTCAAACGGTTCGTCGGGATCGTCCAAGGTCAAAATATGCTGCTGGATAGGACTGCGCTGCCCGGGCAGTTTGAACAAGTTCATCTCTTCTAGCTTTTCGATGGCGATGGCATTCGGTTCTACGGGCTCCGCCACCTTCGCGGCGTTCAAATAGACCAGTGGGTCGTTCAGGCCGATGGCCTGGCCAAGCATGGCTTTGATTTTGGCGCGAACTCTTGGTTCACAGAACACTTCCGGGCAGATTGCCGCCACGAGCTGAGAAATATCGGATGTCATTTCACCGGAGAAAGGCAACCTCCCTATAAATACTTATCGGTTCGCATCAGTCTCTGAGCTGGGTAAGAATTTTTCTTCCCGCCGACGTGACGCGATACAACTTGCAACAGCGCTGCTCGGTCACGCCGACCTGATGAATCAAATTTATTTTCTTCAAATCATTGATGGCCCGGAGGACGGGACTGAATCCGACGGTATGCTCATCCCGCAGCCGTTTGCGAATCATCGTCGCCGTCTGCGGCAGACCCGTGTGTTCTTCGAGCATGGCCAGCGTCGTCATCACCAGCCGACGAACCTTGGCCCGGATGACAAAGGAATATTTTTTCCAATCCACGTCTTCCGCAATGCCGGGCAGTGAAACGGAAAATGCCGACGCCACGGCCACGTGGCCGGCATCGGTCAGGCAATACAGACGACCGGTGACTTGGTGGGGATTCAGACAAATGACAAGCCCCCGACGCTGCATCTGTAGTAACAAAAACCAGACATCCCGTAGTTGAATCTTTGGATTGAATTTTCTGGCGGCGGCGCAAATCTCCGCACCGGTCATCGGCTTGCGCAACACCCTCGCTACGGCGGCACGCTGGCGACCGCGCAAGATCCAAGCTTTGTTGTTATCCGTGAGTGACATCGATTTTGTCACCACTTGGGGGTTAATAAATCTTGTGGTCAATCGGTTCGGACAGATTTCTCCGAACGCTTCGATGGCAAAGGTATTAAAAGGTCGTCAGCCTTTCCGTTTTATGGAATCACACTATTTACCAACGCCAGGACCGGCGGAAGAAGGCGCGGCTCTGGATCATTTGCTGAACTCAAAGAGCCGCGTGCTCCGCACCAAGCTCGAAACCATGGCGGCAGAGATCCAGACCCGTTTTGCCATCTGGAATCAAAACCTGAACCAGCTCAACCGGGAACAATCGGAGATCCAAAAACAGTTCAACCATTCCACCCGGCTGGCCCGCTATCATCTGCGAGACCAGAAAGATATTTCCCAACTGCAAAATTCAGTCTTGAAACTGGCCGAGCAGCAACGCAACGAGGATGTGTTGTGCTGGCGCGATGTGGTCATGGTCATGCGTGATTTTCTTGATACCTGGGAGGTCCACGAACAGGCCAAGCAGCGTTCCATCTTTCTCAACCATGCGGGATCAAGATCTGAAGACGATTTGTAAAAAGTTGAAGCCCATGCTGGGCAATCGTGCCAATGCGCTCTGGCTGTCGTATGCCACCGCCGACACCCCGGTCGCCAAACTGGAGGCCGAGGCGCTAATCAATCTATTGGCTAATCAATATTTCGGAGCAGCGGTGGGAGGCGACCCAATTTTACTGCCCCCACCCTCGCCCGAAGCTTCCGCTGGCGAATTTCTATTGGGGCAAATCTGTTACGGACGCAAACCCATGCAGCCCCTGTATCTCCGCCGGGAAAACTTCATCAAGCACATCGGCATCTATTCCATCACCGGCGGGGGCAAGACCAATGTCGCCCAGCTCATGCTGCTGGGACTGCTCCAGCAGGATATCCCGTTTCTGGTCGTGGACTGGAAACGTAGTTATCACACGCTCCGTTCCCAGCCGATGGAAAAGGCGAAGCAGATCGAAGTGTATTCGGTGGGCCGAAAGGGACACCTGCCCTTCCATTGGAATCCCCTGCGCGGCCCACCCGGCGTTCATCCCAAGACCTGGATCAGCGCCGTGGCCGAGGCCTTGGAAAAATCCCACATCTCTGGCCCGGGTGTTGCCGACGTTCTGATTGAAGCACTGGACAAAAAGTTCGAGGAATTTGGTTTTTACGACGGTAAGATGGAACAGTATCCCAATTTTTTTGACGTGGCCGAGGAATTGGATCGCGTGCAGTTTAAGGGCAGAAGGATGTTGTGGCAGGATTCCTGTTTGAGAATTGTCCGCACCTTCACCTTCGGTCCGGCCTCCGGCGCATTCAACGCCCGGCATCCGCTCAAGCTGGAGGAACTACTGGATAAACCGGTCATCATCGAGCTGGATCAGGAATTACCCAAACCACTCCGTGTATTTTTGAGCGATCTGTTACTGCGATGGATTCATCTGTATCGGCTCGGCCAGGGTGAAACCAACCAGTTGCGCCATGTGACATTTCTTGAAGAAGTCCACAATCTGTTTCCCCGAAGCCAGTCGGAGCATCAAAGCACCAATAGCCTGGAAAATGTGTTCAGGGAAATTAGAGGATTCGGCGAGGAATTGGTCTCCATCACCCAGCATCCGTCGCTGATTCCGGTCTACCTGATGGGCAACAGCAATACGCTCATCATTCTGGGTCTGCAACACGAGGAAGACATTCGCTCGGCCCGGCGCGCCCTGTTTCTCGATCAAAGCGAAGAAACTTTCCTCGACCAACTGCGTGTGGGTGAAGGCATCGTAAAAATCAAGGGACGCACCAATCCCTGTCTAGTGCGCTTCCCCCGCGTGCCAAATGTGGGAGGTGACGACGATTGAGAAGCGAGTGTGGATCAAATCCGGGGTGGTCGAAGAACTCGATTTGAAACAGCAACGCCTCATCGACCACGTGTATGAGAAAATTGTGCTCTACTATCGGGAATTGTATCGCACCCGGCCGTGCTATCAGTATCCCTTGAGCCTTTCCCGGCTCATGCGGCTAGGTATGGGTGCATCGGCAGGCTGATGACTTCCAGCGCCGCTTTCTCCGCGTTGGGGAAGTCTCCATACCGGTTGCCACAACCGGCGAACACGGGTTGTTCATGCAAACACTTCGGATAATAGACCGCCGTGGGAATGCCCTTGGCCTTGAGTTTCTCGCCGACCTGGTCACGTTGCGGCACGCGGATGGTGTATTGCGCATAGACGTGCGTGTTGCCCGGAGCGATTTCCGGCACGGCGCACACATTGCGCAGCAATTCCGTATAGCGCGCACCAATGCGGCCGCGCTGCTCCACTTCCCATTGAAAATACGGAAACTTGGCCAGCAACACCGCCGCCTGGATCGTGTCGAAACGGCCGTTCATGCCGAGATAAGGATGGTGATGGCGCTTGAGTCCGCCATGGGTGCGAATGGCCTTCATTTTTTCGGCCAGCGCGTCGTCGCTGGTGAAGAGCGCCCCGCCGTCGCCATAACAGCCGAATGGCTTGGCCGGGAAAAAACTCGTGCTGGCAATGGTCGTGACCCCACCACTGCGCCGGCCATTTTGCGTGGCGCCAAAACTTTGCGCGGCATCCTCGATGACAGTCAGACCATGTCTGGCAGCGATGGCATTGATGCGGTCGTAATCGGGCATCTGGCCGAACAGGCTGACCGGCAGGATGGCCTTAGTGCGCGGAGTGATGGCGGCTTCGATCAAATCCACATTGAGGTTGTAGGTCGCCGGTTCGATGTCCACAAAAACCGGTTTTGCTCCAATCAATCCAATGACTTCCGCTGTGCTGATCCAGGTGAAGGGCACGGTGATCACTTCGTCGCCCGCGCCAAGGCCGAGCGCCCGCAGGACGATTTCCAGACTGTCGGTGCCGCTGGCGACGGTGATGGCGTGTTTGACACCCACATATTTGGACAGTTCCGCCTCCAGCTCACTGACTTCCGGCCCCATGATGAAATGGCCGTGGTCGAGGACGCGATGAATCCGCGCGTCAATTTCAGCCTTATGAAGCTGGTATTGTTGTTTCAGGTCAATCAATTCAATGGGTTTCATGGGATAATAATAGAGGTTCTTTATGGCGGGTTACCTAGACTGCTGCAGGTAGGGCGCGTCACTCCGTGCGCGCCCTCGGTAGTCGCAAACCGGTTTCTTTAATCATTCCGCCCCCCTGGTGCCTGACAATCAGAATATTAACAATGAGCCGGGGCAGCGTAACTTAGGTCGCGAATTCTTCGCGGCTATGAGAAATCAGATAAATCAAACCGTCGCGCGACGGGCAGCAGGCTCAAAAAAAACTTATTTCCAGCGGCGGAATCGCAACAGACTTAAACCACCCAAGCCCAGCAGTGCGAGAGTGCATGGTTCGGGGACGGCCTCCATGCCAATGGTGAATCCACTGTATGATTCCGCATTGGCCACGGTCCAGGTTAAACTGGATATTTCACCAGCAAACAGGATGCAGCCACTTCCTTCGACACCTGAAAGTGTATAACTATTCAAGGCTGTAAGACCGCAATTCGTGCCATTTGATCCAACCCCACTTGGAACCCAATAGTCACCTCCTGAACTCAAAATGGCAAATGATTGGCTAAAGGTATATGTGGAAGGCGTCAGCGGCTTGTTGATTGAACCAAGTGAAATAACATCCATTATAAGATTATTGACCGGCTTTGAGAATGTCAGAGTGCAGATTCCATTTGAACTAAGGGTGATGATATCGGAATATGTTGGCGGTATGGGAGCCAAGCTATTGGTGAAGGTTGCGGCAGGAAGCCAATAATTAACTCCCTGATTATTGATTGTCGAATAACCATAAACCTCACCGGAATAGCCCACATTTAAGGTATCCAGCACGCCAGCGGCAGAGTTAGCATTGGTCGAATTCCATTGGGTCCAGACTACCGATTGCGCAGAAATGTTGAGCGTATAGCAAAACCATACCAGGGTGGCCGCCAGAATATCTTTGGTGCGTTTATTCATATTTACTTCTCGTTATTACCGTTTGCTTTGAGTGCAGCACAGTGACTGGAGATACTGCGGCAGGAATTCTTTCAACCCCTCGGCCAGATCCTGGGTGGAGAGGTAGGCGAGGGTGTCCTGGATCTGCCGGACATCCGCCTGCGAATGCCGGACATCCCCAGCCCGGAACGGGCCATACACCGGCAATGATCCAGCCAGTGACGGATGGGTGACGACCAGTTCGTCGCGCAGCAGATAAAACAACTGGTTCAGCGTCGTCCGGCCGCCGGCGGCCACGTTGAACACCTGGGCCGATGGCACCAGGGTCTGGTGCGCCGGATCCGCCAGCCAGTCGGCCGCGAGCAGGTTCGCCTGGACCGTGTTGTTCACATAGCAGAAATCCCGGCTGGTTTCGCCGTCGCCGTTGATGCAAATCGGCTGGCCTTTGATCATGGCATCAATCCATTTGGGGATCACCGCCGCATAGGGGCCATTGGGATCCTGCCGCGGACCGAAGACATTAAAATAGCGCAGGCCGATGGAACTCATGCCGTAGCAGCGGGCAAAAATCTCGGCGTAAAGCTCGTTGACCCATTTCGACAAGGCGTAAGGTGACAGCGGCCGCCCAATGATCTCTTCGCGTTTGGGCAGGGCTGAGTTATCACCGTAAACCGCGCTGCTGGAGGCATAGACAAACGCTTTTACTCCAGCCTCGCGGGCGGCGAGTTGCATGTTGAGAAAACCATTGATGTTATGGGCGTGAGTATCTGCCGGTTGGGCAATGGAGCGAGGCACAGAACCCAGCGCAGCTTGATGCAGGACGAAATCTGCACCGGCGCAGACCTGCTGGCAGGTTGCCAGATCGCGAATATCACCTTCCAGGAATTTAAACTTCGACCATAAGTCTTCACCCACTTCGGCACGCACAGCTTCCAGATTTTTCCGCGACCCGGTCAGAAAGTTATCCAGGCCGCCGACCGTCTGGTTGAGTTTCAGCAGCCGGGCGACCAGATGCGAGCCGATGAAGCCGGCGGCACCGGTAACCAGCCACCGGCGCGGTTGCTTCGACATTTCCTGCTGTAATTGTTCGTAGCGGTTCATGGGAGCAGTATCTTCAGGCTTTCCAAAGCTGGCCGGGCCTAGTGCCAACCCCGGCGAGCGCATTGCGGGTGTCCACGATCAGCGGCGCCCATTGCGACAGTTCGGTGTAATTCACATTCGCGTGCGCGGTGCTGATCAATACCGCATCAAACGAACCAATCGTCTTTTGATTCCACGCCACGGATTTTGTCCCGGCCCAATGCGAGTACTCACGCGACGGGCGGATGACCGGCACATAGGGATCGTAATAGGCAACCTCGGCGCCGCGATCTTTGAGTTTCTGCAACAGGATGTAACTTGGTGATTCGCGGTCATCATCCACGTTGGCCTTATAGGCGAGACCCACGATAAGAACGCGCGAGCCCTTGATGGGCTTGGTGTTGAAATTCAGCGCCTCGGCCACCCGTTGCACCACCCATTCCGGCATGGCGGTATTCACTTCGCCGGCCAGTTCGATGAACCGCGTGGACTGCCCATATTCGCGCGCTTTCCAGGTCAGATAAAACGGGTCAATGGGGATGCAGTGCCCGCCCAAACCGGGTCCGGGATAAAACGGCATAAAACCAAACGGCTTGGTCTTGGCCGCATTGATGACTTCCCAAACGTCAATGTCCATCGCGCAGTAAACCATCTTCAGTTCGTTCACCAGGGCGATGTTGACGCCGCGAAAAATATTTTCCAAAAGCTTGGTGGCCTCCGCCGTGCGGCAGGAACTGACTTTCACAATCTTCTGGATGGCAACCCCATAGAGGGCGGCCGCCTTTTCCAGGCATTCCGGGGTTAACCCGCCCACCACTTTGGGAATCAGCGCCACTTTGCTGTCCGGGTTGCCGGGGTCTTCCCGTTCGGGGCTGAACGCCAGGTGGAAATCTGTTCCAGCTTTGAGGCCTGAGCCTTTTTCCAACACCTGCCGCAAATCTTCGTCCGTGGTGCCCGGATAAGTGGTGGATTCCAGCACCACCAGCTGCCCGCGTTGTAAATGGGGGGCGATGGCCTCGCCCGTCTGTAAAATATAGGAAATGTCCGGCTCGCGATTTTTATTCAACGGCGTCGGAACGCAAATGATGACAGCCTGAACTTCCCGAACACGACTGAAATCCACCGAAGCGCTGAATCGGCCGGCCGCAACCTGCTCGGCAATGGTGGCTGGCAAAATATGATGGATATAACTTTGCGAAGCGTTGAGCGCGTCCACCTTCTTGCCGTCGATGTCCAATCCAATCACCGTCATGCCCGAACGGGCGAATTGCAGCGAGAGCGGCAAGCCGATATAACCCAGACCAACAATCGCCAGACTAGGTTCTTTACCGGTTGAAACAGGGTTGGTTGTATTCATGATGTTTTTGTATTTTGAAAATTGTCAGGCAGGTCCGACAAATTATTGGGGAGGTTTTGCTTTGTAAGCTGGCTGATGGTGCCCCGGCCAGAATTTGATTTTGAATCGGTTGAGAAAGAGTCAGCTGCTCTGCTGCTGAGTTACCGGGAGCAAATCAAGGGACGGGAAACCAGCCAGGAGACCGGGAACTTTAAACAGACTACCGTCATCCCGTGCATTTCACACAGGAATCGGCAAACCGTTTCGTTTCTAATTTCACCACAAACCAAACTCAGCTCTTCAGCTCTGCTCAGGGAACTTTTACTAAGTATTACAACCATATTGGGTGTGGGTGGTTTATGAAACAGCATTGCATTAGAAGACGACCGATTTGTGGTTAGCCGACGCTTAATGCGTATTTAACAGCGCTCACATTCGCGGTTTTAGCAGCCAAACCGTATAAAACGCGGACTCACCAATCCAAACCATGTTAATAACGGCGTAGATACCGCAATAAAGCTGGATCTTTTCTCACTGCCTTCCAGAGCCGGTATCAAATAATGACTTCACGTACATCTCAATGGCATACGAGGATGGGGCAAAGCATCGCACTGTTAGCGTTGGCGTGTGATCTGCACCTACCCATGACAGCATCAAAACGGAAGCCGCCAGAACCAATTGGCACGCAGTCACAGAAATGCCGGTATTCAGACTGTGGTTGAAACCATAGGCAGCCGACATCGCATACTGCGCTTAATGCTAAAATACCTACGACTGCTGAATAAAGAATATAAAAGATGACAGATTGCACATAATCATTTACAAATTAAAAAATTAGTTTCCCCGACTGGGTTTTGACACATGCCAAAAGCAACTCCGACGTTTAACGCAAAAATATTTTGGCCAAAATTCTTATCATCGACGACGACATCCAGCTTCACCAGCTGGTGGGTAGATTTTTGATTCGACATGGGCACGATGTCAAAACTGCTTCCAATGGTGGACAGGGATTAATTTGCGCTACCGGCTTCTCCCCGGATTTGATTCTCTGCGACTTGAACATGCCCGGCATTGATGGACAGGGCGTGGTGGCCTCTTTGCGGGAAAGCGAAATTCTGGGAGAAATCCCAGTGATTTTCTTGAGCGGTTGCTCTGAACGCAAACAAATACGCCGGAGCATGAATCTGGGGGGCGATGATTTTATCACCAAACCTGCTGACTTGTCGGAAATTCTCGAGGCTATTGATGCGAGGCTGACCCGGCTGGGCAAGCAACGCCAGCGGATAGCCCGGCATTGGGATCGGGCGGCGGATTTAATTGCCGGCATCATCAATAATCTAGGCCCGTCAAAATCGGCCATTAAATGGTGGAGTGAAGCAGGCGTAGGCAAGGGACAACTACCAGACCCCATCATGAACCGAGTGCAGGGGTTGCTGGACAAGCAACAACGCGGAGATTACGCAACGACCTCTACACCAGCCAATTCTTCCACCGTTCTCGTCAAAGATGAAAACCGGCAGCAATATCTGCAGCTTTCAGAAGTGAAGGCCATTGTTGCTGAGGGAGAATACTCCACCTTATGCTGGGGTAATAATCGGCATGTCATGTTCCGCAAACCCTTGAAGCAATGGGAACAGGAACTCCCGCAAGAACTGTTCGTGCGAGTGCACCGCTCGGCAATCATCAATCTTGCATTTCTTGACTATGTGGAGAGGGATGTGTTCGGCAAGCAGAAAATTCATCTCCAAGGATTCAAGCCGGTCATCACCGTCAGTCAGCGGGCTATGTCGGCTTTTAACCGGAGCTTGAAAAAGTTTAGGCCAATGAAAAAAACCTAGCCGCATGAAGCTTGCCCCTTCAGTATTCCAGTCGTCTAGTAATACCGCCAACATCATGGTGGTGGATGACACCCCGGCCAATCTTCACCTGCTGACCACCCTGCTGGTAAAATACGGATACTCCGTTCGCGCGGTCATCAATGGTGGAATGGCATTGCAAGCCGCGCGACGATTGCCGCCAGACTTGATTCTGCTGGATGCACGAATGCCCAAGATGGATGGCTATGAGGTCTGCAAACAACTGAAGGCAGACCCGATGCTCAAGGAAATTCCGGTCATCTTTGTTAGTGCCCACGGCGAGGTTGACGACAAGGTAAAAGCTTTTGACTCCGGCGGGGTGGACTTTATCGCCAAGCCCTTCCAGGCGGAAGAAGTTCAATGCCGAATCCGCACCCATTTGGAAACACACTGGCAGCAACTTGACGCGAAACAAAAACACACCACGATGGAGCGGTTAGTCCAATTGCACAGCCACCTGCTCGACGAAACCACTCAAAAACTTTCGCAGTTGGACGATGCCAAAAACCAGTTTCTGACAATTATCTCCCACGAACTGCGCACCCCCTTGAACGGCCTGCTTGGCATCGGCGAACTCGCTTTATCCGAACTCCCCAACACCCCCCGTTCGGCGGAATATAAAAAAATATTTGATGTTTCCCGCCAGCGCATTCTCCTCTTTTTAGAGGATGCCCTGCTGCTATCCAGCATGCAGGTCAAAGACGGCCAGTTAACAGACAGCACCAGTCAATTGGATGGCGTGCTGGAGACGGCCGTCAACGAATGCGGCCAATCGGCCCAAGCCAATGACCAGCGGATCAGCGCCGCGCCGCGCGAACTGGGGCTGGTTCTGGGCGACTCATATTTCCTGACCCGGGCCATAACCCGCCTGATTGAAACCGGTTTCAAGTTTTCCAAACCAAAGGGCGAAGTGGTTTTGTCCGCCCGTCCATTGGAACACGAAGTTTTGGTGGCAATCAAAGCCCAGGGCTACTCGGTTTCAGAGAAGGATTCTTCCAATTTCTTTGAGGTTCTGGCCATCGGTCGGGCCGTCACGCCGCACGGTGACACTGGGCTGTCGCCTGCCGTCGCCGGCCAGATTATCAATCGTCTGGGTGGCCAAGTGACCATCAAAAACACCTTTCCGACGGGTGTTGAAATCGTCGCGCACCTGCCCCGTCCTGCGCCCGTTAAAGTGGATAATGGATTGCCGTCAACCTGATGCCTCGCCCTAGTGAGCTGGTTTGCCAGCTTACGCAAGTTCCCCCCACATCCCACTCTCCGCGAGCATTTGAACCAGTTACTCATCGCCCTGCGCACGGCAACCGCATTCTCCACGCCGCGCTGGTAAAAACACCTAAGGCTGGTTGCTATGCGCGTAACTGCCAGCAATTGGCACATCACATCACCTCGTCGCACTCCCCCCCAACCCCGTTTTGATCTTCGAACCTTTCAAGTTTCGAAAGCCATTGAGCTGACACTCCCAAGTCAGGATCGGCCACCGACCACGGCCCATTAAACTTCATTAAATGCATTTAATGCAGCGCTGGCTGAAAGCCTCTGGTTTCGTCTTCGGATTCTGTTTCTCTATGATTATGAAACCAACCACATCCGCCATCACAGTTTGCCGATGCTGCGGTGGAAATAGGGATGACTATGGGGAAAACTCCCCAATTAATCGCCATATGTACCTATCATGCCTCCAGTTTGTGGAAAATATTTTTCAGAACAAACCATTCCCTTTGGATGCTCAAGCAGCTTCAGTCTTCTTTGTTAAAGTGCGACCGCTATGCCGTTTAGCTCTCTGAATATTGCCAATCGATTGACAGACGAAAATTTTTGAATGCGAGCAAGCTTATGAAAAACCTAATAACGTTTTTGGGGATTAATCTGATCACAGTTAAATGTGTCGCAAGTTCATATACAATAACCGTAAATGCAGGCCATGGGTCTAGTGATTTTATAGCGGCAACCCGCTACGCGCATCAACCGCAAGCGGTGAGCACGCTTTTAATTAGCCATCCCGTCGTTTTTCTGAATAGACTGGAGCAGGATGAAACCGGCATAAAATCCGCCACGCCATATAAGAAAAACTACCAACCGCCTGCCCCGGTCACGACATGGGGGTTTGATAAAAGCAATCAGCTGCCCTTGGTGGCGACGCTTTCCATCGCCATGGTGATGGCGTTAATTGCCTTCAACCAGTGCTGTAAGCGTTAAAGGCGCCGTTTGGGAATATTGGCAGCTGCTCAAATGCATGTTTGCTTCCACTTGATTCATCATTTAATTCGTTGACCGGTTTTTGTATGGCGAACATAGGATGGAAAGATTTAAACAACCGATCTGCTCTCCACCGAGAATTCCATGCAGAACGAGAGGAGATCTTGCGCCACAAATGGCTCGAGTCCGAGAAGGCCGGGAATGACATCGGCTTTGAGAAAGCCCTGATGAGCTGGGTGATTAATCACCGCCCCGCCTGGCGACGGATGCGCCGAAATCAGGGAATAAATCACTAACCTCATAGTGACAGCCACCGTGGCCCAGACTGACAAATTACTTGGCCTGAAAAAGCGAAGTCACCTCATGCACCACATTCAGCGCATTCCCGCTGGTTCGATTTCAAAGTGAACCAAAAAGTGCTGCCGGCTTTAGGGGTGCTGTTCACGCCAATTTGGCCGCCATGGGCTTCCACGGCCAACTTGCAGAACGTAAGGCCCAGCCCGGTGCCCTGCCGGTTTCGGCCGGATTCCACCTGGCCAAACTTCTCAAAAATCTGGCGGTGAAACTTCGGGGCGATACCCGGACCGGCATCAATCACCTCTACCCGAACCTCGCTGTTGGCCGACATCATGATGTTCAGCGTGACAATGCCGGCCTCGGGGGAAAATTTTATCGCATTACCCACCAAGTTTTGCAGCACCCTCTCGATTAATTCGACATCCAGCGGCACGGTCACGCTTTCGGGAAAAGATGTGATATTGATTTTATTTTGCTTTAGATTGTCGACCGAAATGAGATCCGCCGCCACCTTGCGAGCCAGATCGGCCAAGTTGCAAGAAGCGGACTGGATCATCAGCTTGCCGGCCTCAAGTTTGCTGATTAGGAGCATCTCCGCAATCATGCGGGTCAAACGCTTGGCCCCGGCCTGGGCTTCGGCAAGGCCATGTCGGCTATCCTTGCAGAGAGTGGTCGCGTCAAATGCCTGAATCATCTGGAGATGGCCTTGGATCAGCATCAGCGGCCCCCTCATGTCATGGACAATCATGTGGGTCAGGCTGTCGCGCAGACTTTCCAATTCCCGCAGTCGCCGGTTGATAATTTCGAGCTCAACTTTCTGCCGTCGCAACTCCAGATGATTGGTGACCCGGACCAGCACTTCCCGCTCCTGAAACGGCTTGGTGATATAATCCACGCCACCGGATTGGAAGGCCTTGATTTTTTCCTCAGTCTCGTTCAGGGCACTGATGAAGATGACGGGAATTTCTTTCAAAGCTTCATCCACCTTGAGCTGCCGGCACAGCTCCAGTCCGTCCATCTCCGGCATCCGAATATCCAGCAATATCAAGGAGGGTGGTTCCCGGCGGGCCGCCGCCAAAGCCAGCTTGGCACTCGTGGCTGCGCG
>Ga0364914_10060_pt1 | contig 44975 bp, 25 predicted proteins | sample ExccelJu500001D3_3_FD_206954 | JGI IMG/M metagenome (GOLD analysis project Ga0364914, IMG submission 206954) | Enriched cells from Trout Bog Lake Hypolimnion, Wisconsin, USA - BchlTB.June25.5000.01.D3 | ecosystem: Environmental > Aquatic > Freshwater > Lake > Hypolimnion/Profundal zone | place... | reverse complement strand
AGTAAGGTAAAGATTACTGGCCCAAAGTCTCCCCTTTGGGGAGATTTAGAGGGGTTGGGGGAGGTCAAAAGAGGAAACAAATAATTACGACATTGAATTATTTTCATTACTTAGTTCTATAATAACCATTAGAATGAATTTTATTTCTTGGAGGGCCCTGCGTCTTTGTGTGAAACTATACTAAATTAATCCGATGAGAATTCTATTACCACTTGCATTGATTTCCTTGATGACCTTTAGTTTTAGCATGCCAACCCATGCTCAGTCAAAAGTAAAGGAGGTTATTGTCGTCTTTAAAACCCATTTCGACATCGGCTACACCGACTGGGCGGATAATGTAGTTTATAATTATTCCCATTCAACCATTACCGGGGCATTGGATATGATTGAAAAATCAAAACAATTCCCCCGGGATGAGCAGTTCAAATGGACAATATCAGGGTGGCCGCTGACACAAATGCTTGCAAAGTCCGAGCCTGATGTTAAACCCCGGATCGAACAGGCAATACGCGATGGAAACCTGATTGTCCAGGCAATGCCCTTAAGTTTCGAAACGGAAGCACTCGATCCGGAACCTCTTGTCAGATCGCTGGCTTACTCCTCAAAAATAAACAGGGATGCAGGTTTGCCACTGCCCATTGATGCCAAACAAACCGATGTCCCGAGCCATTCATGGATTCTTCCTACACTGCTGGCCAATGCCGGGATCAAATTCCTGCATATCGGATGCAATGCCGCTTCAATGTCGCCTGAAGTTCCGTTGCTTTTCTGGTGGGAAGGACCCGATAAATCAAAAGTCATGACGATGTATTACGGTCCCTATTATGGAACAAGTCCTGCGCCTCCCAAAGAATGGCCTTTCCACACCTGGCTTGCGATCGTGATGACCAATGACAATACAGGTGTTCCAACCTTCCGGGAATATCGGGATGCAATACAGGATATCAAAAAACAAAATCAGGGTGCAAGGGTAAGAACCGGCAGCATAGGCGATTTTTATACTACGCTGATGAAGGAAAAACCGGAATTGCCGGTAGTGAGGGGGGACATGCCTGATACCTGGATCCACGGATATATGTCGATGCCCAGGGAGGTCAAAGCCGGGAGAATTTTGAGTAAATCAGTGGTAAACCTTGAAGCACTAAATACCCTGACCGGTATCTGGGGCAGCCAGACTGAAAAACGGTTATCTCCGATCGAGGATGATGCGATAGAGCAGATTCATCTCTGGGATGAACATTCGTTTGGTATGGCAATGAGCCACGGTCATGCCGGATACTGGGCCTACGGGGATGATTTTGAAAACCTCAGGGCAAAAGGTTATTATGAGCCCATTGAATATTCGTGGAAGGAAAAATCAAATCATATCATGCTGGCAACCCGGTTGATTGATCCAGCGCTGAACCGGGAGATCAGGGGACTTGCAGCCGCAGTAAATATTACAGGTGAGCGTATCGTCGTATATAATCCGCTGCCCTGGGAACGGAGCAGTTTAGTGACGGTCCAGACCAACGAGCCATTGAAAAAAGTATTGAAGAACAGTTCAACAGGTGAACTTATTCATCTGTTCAGAAACCACAACATCACACAATTCCAGGCGAACCATATTCCGGCCATGGGTTACACAACCTTTGTTCCGGTTGACGATGCCGGTCCGGTAAATTCCTCATCCCTGGTTTGTGATGCCAAAAACGGAACTCTTGAAAACGGGTTCTTCAGACTGGTTATTGATCTGAAAAACGGGACAGTAAGTTCTTTGATCGATAAAAAATCGGGACGCGAAGCGGTTAATCCGAATTCCGGTTTCAAATTTGGACAATATGTTTATGAACGGTTCAGTAAGGAAATTACCGATAAATATGCCAAAGATTACATCAAAGGGGGGTATGATTGGGCCTACCCTGAACTTGGAAGAATTAATCTGGATAATAAACCTTACCGCAAAATATCCGGCACGAATCCGCGGATTGAATTTATTGAAGATACTGTTTCTGTCTCGGCAGTCATCCATTTTGATGGTGAGTCTGAATTAAAACATCACTATTCACTTACCTTCAGTTTATCAGCCAATAAGCCAGATGTTGAAATGATCTGGAGCATCAACGGCAAACCTGCCGATGCCTGGCCCGAGGGGGGATGGATCAGTTTTCCGTTTAATATTGAAAATCCGAAGTTCAGATTGGGACGTACAGGCGCCGTTGTGGATCCTGCAACCGACTATATTAAGGGTTCCAATCACGATTATTGTTTCCTGAATTCCGGAATGGCTGTACTCGATTCGAAAAACCAGGGATTCGGGATTATGTCACCTGATGTTCCCGGAATCAGTCTCGATCGTCCCGGCTTATGGTCGTATTCACCAGCGTTTGTGCCGCAAAAGGGAAATGTTTTCTTTAATTTATTCAATAATCAGTGGAGTACCAATTTTACGGAGTGGGTTGAAGGATCATGGAATGCCCGTTTTTATATCTGGAGCATCGACCGGTATGCAAATGAGTCATCCATTGTTACCCCTTCCGAGGAGATCCGGAATCCACTGATGACTGCAATAGCAAACGGGGCAGCAGGAAAGCTTCCCGCTACCGGGCAGGGGATTGCCTTATCTGCAAAAGGTATTCTGGTAACCGCATTTGGGAAGAACAGGGATGGGGAAGGTGATCTACTGCGTCTTTGGGAACAAGGTGGAGTCAACACAGGATGCATTGTTTCACTTCCCAAAGGGAGCCTTTACAAACAGGTTCAACCCTGCAACCTGAGAGGTGAAAGGATTGGTAAAGCCATGAAGATTACGGATCATTCGTTTGAGGCAAAATTAAATGCCTATCAGCCGGTTTCGTTCATCCTTTTTAAGTAATAAAAGGCTATCAGGCTTTTAGACTATTAGCCTTTAAAATTTCAAATTGAACTTTATATAATATTAAGCATTTACCGTTAAACATTAATCATTAACCATTATTCCTATGGCAAATAAGATAGTAACATTGACGCTATTGATCACCCTTTTCATTTCCTGTGTCCCCAAGGCGACCCTTATTCAAAATCCTGAACGGCTTGCAGATATTCAGCGTATGCTGACTGTTCAAAAAGGGATTACCTCGAAAAGTCTGCTTCCGGTGTGGGATGTCTTCAATCAGCCACTCCCGGAATCCGAAAAACAGGCCATGGAGTTTTTATATGCCTATATGCCACTGAGCGATCTGGCAGATTATAAACCCGAATTTTTCCTAAAGAACGTGCAGCAAAGTCTGCTGGCAAAGGATGAAATGCCGTGGGGCAAGTCAATTCCGGAAGAGGAATTTCTCCATTTTGTACTGCCACTTCGGGTGAACAACGAAAACCTGGATAATTTCAGGGAGGTGATGTATCCGGAGATCAGGGAGCGGATTAAAGGTCTGGGAATGAAGGAAGCGGCCCTTGAAATTAACCACTGGTGTCACGAGAAGGTGAATTACCGGGGTACAGACTCACGGACCAGTGCCCCTTTAAGTGCCATTAAAAAATCATTCGGGCGTTGTGGCGAAGAATCGACATTTACAGTAACAGCCATGCGGACTGCAGGAATTCCTGCCCGTCAGGTCTATACACCCCGCTGGGCCCATTCCGACGACAACCATGCCTGGGTAGAGGTGTGGATCGATGGCAAATGGAACTATCTTGGGGCCTGTGAACCCGATGTGGATCTTAACATGGGATGGTTCAGTGAACCTTCACGCCGTACGATGCTGGTTCATACCCGCGCCTTCGGACGGTACTTTGGTAAAGAGGATGTTGTGATTGCTACAGACCGTTTTTCAGAACTGAACCTGACCTGCAACTATGCAACGGTGAAAAAGATAACGATCTCTGTTAAAAATAGTGACGGAACGGCTGCTGACAGCGCCAAAGTGGAATATCAACTCTATAATTATGCCGAGTATTACCCGATTGCCTCTGGTTTTACGAATAAGAACGGAATGACCAGTCTGACAACGGGAATGGGAGATCTGATTATCTGGACATCCAAAAACGGGAAGTTTGCCTACCAGAAATTTTCGGTCCCTGAAAAAGACACCCTGCAATTAGTTCTCAATCAGACTATACCTATAGACAAGAGTGAAGTTTTCGACTTTGTTCCGCCTCATGCGGCCAAGGTAGTGACAAATGTCTCCGATCAGGCAGTCAAACAAAATACCCGTCGTCTGGCTTACGAAGATTCGATCCGCGCATCCTACCAGAAAACCTTTAAGGATTCAGCGTGGATTGCCGGATTTGCAAAAAAAACAAACCTCCCTTTTGATACCCTTTCACGATTTTTCAAGTTAAGTTATGGGAACTGGGATCAGATTGCCTCTTACCTGGAAAAAAACGGTTCATCTTACAGGAATACCTTGCTGGATATGCTGATTCAGTTATCTGACAAGGATTTCAGTGACACACCGGAATCAATTCTGACCGATCACCTGGTCCAGGTTGCAAAATCGGGTGGCCAGCAGGCAGGAACTTCGAAGGAACTGTTTACCAGATATATCCTTTCTCCGAGAATTGGCCTTGAAAAATTAACTCCCTGGAGAAGCTTCCTGATTAATTCAATGAGTAAGGAGATAGCACCATCCGTACGTGAAAATATCTCGGTTCTGACTACCTGGATTCGTGAAAATATCCGGATAAATGGTGATGCCAACAAACTTTCACGGAATCCGATTTCTCCGGCCGGTGTTTTCAATCTGAAAGTCGCTGATCCGACTTCGAGAGATATCTTCTTTGTTGCCGTCTGTCGCACATTTGGGATTCCTGCACGTCTTAATCCGGAAACGCAGATGCCTGAATATTCCAAAAACGGACAGTGGCTCAGGGCTGGCTTCGAACCAGAAGCGGTGGTTCAACCCGAAAAAGGAAGCCTCCGGCTTATTGACAAGAACAATCCGGTTCCTCCCCAGTATACTTTGCACTTTACCATTGCAATACTGCGCGATGGTTTCTACCGGACCCTTGAATTTCCGGAAGGTAAAGTATTGACCGAATCAAAGGATCCAATATCCCTGGAGACAGGTCATTATGCACTGGTCACAGGGAATCGCCTCCAGGATGGCTCGGTCTTGAGCAGTCTGACTTTCTTTACCATTGAAAATGGAAAGCTGACCACAGTGCCGATCGAGATTCGTAAACAACCGGGTGATCTCAAACCCTCGGGAAAACTGAATCTTGATCAGCTGAGCATTGAAAAAATCGAAGACGGAAAGGCGGAGAGTCTTAGTTCGCTTGCAGGTGGAAAACATACCGTAATTGTACTGCTTGATCCGGATAAAGAGCCTTCCAAACATATTTTGAATGACCTGGGTCCTTATGTCGATCATTTCAACAAATGGGGCGGGCAATTCATATTTGCCATTCCTTCTGAGAAAATTTCCCAGGCAGGGGTTCTTAAAACCTATAACCTGCCTGTTAAAATGGTTTGCGGCAGTGATAAGGCAGGGAATATTTTCAAGGCAATTTCGGCGATTTACGGTGAAGGGCTTAAAGATAAGTTACCACTGGCACTCCTTTGCGATGAATCGGGAAACATTTACCTGTTCTCTTCAGGGTATAAGATCGGTGCGGGAGAGCAGTTGCTTAAGGTAATTGCCGGGATGGAAGCTCTTAAAAAGTCTAATCCTGCTAAAGTCTCTTGTACTACCAGGTGATTAGAATGATTTATTCATTCCGGGGTAATGAGCTCAAAAATGGTTGGTGAAATCTGGCAATGTGGCCAAAAATAGTTGGTGAAATCTTCTGAAAGCCTTATGATTTAAGGACTGCAAAAAAGGTTATCGAAATTCGTTTTGATAACCTTTTTTGCAGCAATATCATTATTTCTGCGGTTCCTGATCCGGGATCTTATGATTAAGTATGCCGGCAGCCTTATGTTCATCTTCCAAATCCTCATCATCATATATTTCTACAATTGGCTCGGTAAATGCCTTACTGGTCAGTCGTTTATCGAGAGTCAACAATAAGGATGGAAGGACCATAATATTGAAGAACATTGCGATCAGTAAGGTTGTCGATATAAGTATCCCCAATGCCTGTGTTCCTCCAAAGCTTGAGACAATAAACACGCTGAATCCGAGAACCAGGACGATACTGGTATAAATCATGCTAAATCCAGCTTCATGGAGAGCACTGATAGCAGAATGTTTGATCGCTCCGTTGGTTACCTTAAGTTCATGCCGGTATCGCGAAAGGTACTGAATCGCATTATCCACCGAAATACCAAGGGCTATACTAAAGACGATAATGGTGGACGGTTTAATGGGTATTCCTGCAAATCCCATGATTGCTGCAGTGATTAGCAATGGAATGATATTGGGAATCATCGAAACCAAAATCATACGGAATGAGGAAAAAAGCAATGCCATCAACAGTGAAATCATTGCAATCGCAATCAAAACACTTTCAAATAGATTGGTTATCAAGAAGTTGGTCCCCCTGGCATAAACCACACTATTCCCCGTAACTGTAACCTTATATTTTGAAGGGCTGAAAATACTGTCAATTTGCGGATGGATTTTGGCCATTAAGGAATCCATATGGCGCGTACCAATGTCGGCCATCTGGTAACTTACACGTGTTAACCTCTTAGTGCTGTCGAGATAGGCATATAGCAGGTTGTTTTTCTTGCCGTTTTGATTTTTAGGAAGATACCCAAGGATAAAGCCTTTCTCTACATTAGTTGGCATGGAATACATTGAGGAATCACCTCCAAAATAGGCTTGTTTCGAGAACTTGAACAATTCAGCAATGGATAACGGTTTAGAAAACTCAGAGTGACTATTGATCATTTTCTGAAGTTCATTGATCTTATCCAAGGTTGAGCCGACAAAGACTCCGTTTTTCTTTTTGGTGTCGATCGATATTTCAAACGGCATGACCCCTCCGAAGTTATGTTCAAAAAATTTCAGGTCCAGGAATATAGGATCATCAGTCTCGAAATCGTCGACTATTTTCCCGGATGTTTTCATCATGCTGATTCCCCAACCTCCAATCAATAAAAGGCCGATGGCTATTCCATAAATAAGGTTTCGTTTATTGCTTATCAGGAAGACAATTTTATGGATAATTGCCCCGAAAAAGTTGCTGTCCAGATGCTTCACATGTTTGGGCGAAGGGGGATCCAAGAAGCTGAATATAATTGGCAAAAGGGTGATGCAGATCAGGTACTCGAGCATGATATTCAGTGCGGTAATTATCCCGAATTCCCTGAGCATCTGATTGGGAATCAATATGAATGCGGCGAATCCGAGAGCTGTGGCGGCATTGGTCATCAAAGAGGCAAATCCGATTCGCTCCACAACCCTGATCAGTGCCCTGATTTTATTTCCGTGGCTACGATATTCCCAATGGTACTTATTGAGTACATAGATGCAGTTTTCAATGGCAATGATGATGATTAATGAGGGTATTACCCCAGTGAGTATCGTAATCTTGAAATTAAAAAGCACAGTTGTCCCCAAAACCCAAAGGATACTGATTGCCACAATCAGCAAGGAACTCAAAACCACTTTTACAGACCTGAAAAACAGATACATAATAAGGGCGGATATCCCAATACTCATCAAAATGAAGATGAAAAGCTCATGCTTTACCTGCTTCATCATGATTGTCCGGATATAGGGCATCCCCGAATAATGAACTTTTATAGTATTCTTTAGCTCATAGGCTGAAGCCGCTTTTACAATCTTGCCAACCAGTGCAATTCTCCGCTGATCAACTAATATGTGTTTGTTAAGGGTAATGGCCATCAGCGCGGCATTGGTTTTTCGGTTGTAGAGCATTCCCTCGTAAAACTTAAGTCCGAGCAGCGTGTTTCTCAGACTATCCACCTCATTTTGTGAAGTCGGGCGTTGTTTAACCAGTGGGAAATAGTCAAATTGGTGGGTAGTCTCATTTTTTACCAGATTGAGCCCCCTTGTCATACTGATCACATCCTCAACACCTTCAATTTTTCGTATATCACTTCCCAAATCATACCAGGCGTTAAACTGATCAAGTTTAAAGATGTCCGGATTTTTTATTCCGAGCATCAGGACTGTTCCATCCTCGCCATATTGGTCTTTGAACTTTTTGTATTCCACCATTGCACTGTCCTTTGCACTGAGCAGTGCCGTATTTTCATAGGACAGTCTTACGCTTTGAGCCTCATAGGCCATAAGGGCTGTAATGATGGAAATCAGAACAATAATCAAAATTCTGTTCTTGAGAATAATCCGGGATATTAATGTAAACATACTGAGTTAGATAATAACTTTTTATGTTGGCTAAATGTAATATTAGCCTTTCGATCGAGCTGCCAAAAGTACTACAATAATAAATCTTTACAAAAGACTTTTTTGATCTAAGTTTTAAAGGGCAGGCAGGGTGTGTTACCCTTTTCTCTTATGCCGGTAGCAGGAGGGATTTTGCCTGGTTTTTTCCTTAAATACCTTGCTGAAGTAAAATATGGAACAGAAGCCCAGATTAAACGATATTTCCTTGATGCTTAAATCTGTATTATTCAGAAGATAGATGGCGTGTTGTATGCGCAATGACAGGTGATACTGGTTTGGTGATAGTCCGGTGTATTTCTTAAATGATGACCTGAAAAGTGAGTAACTCACATTTAGTCCCTCAGCCATCTGTTCAATATTCAGGTTTTTGTCAAGGTTTTCACGAATTAACAGGCAAGCTTTCTGAATCAATGTTTCCACGCGGCTATTGCCGGAGCTTATGTTTTTTTGAATTCCAACGATAATTCCAAGAATCTGGATGACTAATCCGGAGCAAATTTGCTGATAACCTGGTTTCTCCAGGCTGATTACATTGAAAATATCCTGGAAAATATGCAAAATATGATCCTCGAAGCCAATATGTATAATGGGCACATCAGAAGACAACCCGTAAACTTCAAATATATTCTGAGCAAAGCTTCCGCTAAATCCCAGGTAGTGTTCCTTCCAGCCCCTGTTTTTTAATGGTTTGTAGCGATGCCATTGATTTGGACGGATAAGAATCACTGACCCCTCCTTGATTTCATATTCGCCATCCGATGTTTCCAGAACCCCTTCACCTTCGGTAATATAATTTAACTGGTATTCCTGAAGAATTCTCCCGTTTTCCCAGCTGAAATTATAACCACGGGGGTGACCCTTGGGCGGATAATCGGCTCCAAGAGGTACACTGGCGATACCCGCAACATTCAGGTACATCCCCCACGCTTCATCCTCCGGATTATGGACTAAATATTTAAAAGTATCATTCATAATTTCAATACAATAATAAGATTTTTTTATAAAGCTATTCTTCCTTTGGCAGGTCTGGGTTCAAAATTTATTATCAACCGATTTTTTTTGTAATTATTCCCATAAGTTCCTCCGGATTTTATAGATTGCAGGCTAAACTGTTCTGATCATTAAATATTCATCCCGATGCACCAATTGAATCAACTATTCCTGGTTGTACTATTATTATTCTCATTATCAACGAATTTGACGGGTCGTTCAGAGGCAGATATACAAAGAAAACGGGTTGGCATAGAATACATTTCCCTTTCCGGGCAGCCTGTTTCTATGTTAAATCCCGTTGGAAAAGAACAGGCAAACCATTCAGCCTTGTTACATCTGCTGCATTCCGGATCAAAATCTCCTTTGGGTACTGTTTTACTGCTCACAGGTAGTGAACTTGTACCTTCAGGGAAAGAAGATCCTGAAAACCGGATGATCCGGTTTTTGAATAATCAGGGCATCGATGTGGCAAAAATGGAATATCAATACGGAACCGATTCATTGACATCTTCCCGTATCCGGAGCGATGCAGTGAAAGCGTTCAGGCTTCTGCGGACCCGTCCCGGCGATTATGGGTTACATGATGACCGGTTAGGTATCATGGGCATTTTGGCCGGTGGTCCTGCTGCGGCGAGGATAGTTCAGCGACTGGATCAAAATGAGCAGCCGGATAATCTGATTCTCATAGATCCGTTAAATTTTGATGAAACCATTCCGGGAACAGTTTTTCCGGCCATTGTGCCTCCGTTGCAGCCGAAGGCAAGATTGCTTTGTGCTTTTTCTGTAAATGGTCCAAAGGAGGATCTAAATTTTGCCAGGGAATATGTCAAAACCTGGAAAGGTTATGGCGGTCACTCCTCTTTCACTTTGACTGGTGATAGTCTGAATTTAAGGTCGTCAAAAGCAGATTTGGCGGAAAGTAACCCTAAACTTGCCCGGCTTTTAAAGACATTTCTTGAAATGAAGGTTGAAGGAGCCGAAGCTGAAGTAAATCCTGCAGCAGTACCGGTTGCCGGATATAGTCCCGCCCGTCATTTGCAGAAGCTGGCAATGATTGCCAAAGAAAAGTTTGATCTGATATTGATCGGGAACTCGATCACCAACAATTTTGAAAAACCTGAATATCAGCCTGTGTGGAAGCAGTTTTTTGCTCCCAGAAAGGCTTTGAACCTCGGCTATTCAGGATATCGTACAGAAAATTTGCTTTGGAATATTCAAAACGGTGAACTCGATGGCCAGTCACCAAAAGTAATTGTGCTGGAGATTGGTACAAACAATATTGATGAGGAAAATTATCCGACTCGGCATACTGCGGCTGAGCTTGCGGGAGGGATGGAAGCCATTGTTAATCTAATGCTCCAAAAGTGTCCAGAGACAAAGATAATTGTTATGCGGTGTTTTCCCGGATGCTACGGAGGACCAAATCCGACCTCTCATCGTGCCATTCTTGAACGGGCTTCAGACCTTGTCGCCAGGTTTGCTGACGGGAAACGGGTGTTCTATTGTGATGTGAATCATGTGTTTCTGAATATGGATGGGTCAATCAGTCACGAAATGATGCCCGACTGGTTACACCCAAGTCCGGAAGGGGCTAAAAGGTGGGCTCAGGCGATGGAACCCTTGCTTTCTGAGTTGATGGGAGATAAATCCCTGGATACCGGCATTGCGGCAAATTCAGCGGTTGTACCTGTATCAAAACTCGAGGAAGACAGTTACGACTGGTGGAACCGGCATGCGGAGGTTCTGCATATCAAAGACTCAATCAATCCGGAAATTGTTCTGATAGGAAACTCCATTACCCATTTCTGGGGGGGCTTGCCGGCATTGAAAACTAAGGATGGGAAACCCCGGAATCCGAATGGTCCCATAGCCTGGGCTTCGGTCTTCAGACCATATCGGGTATTGAACCTGGGGTTTGGGTGGGACCGTACACAAAATGTTCTTTGGCGTCTTGACCACGGGGAATTGGAGGGGCTTCATCCACGTACGGTAATTATCAATATTGGGACCAACAATACCAGCCAGACAGCAAATGCAAGAATGAACAGTGCCGATGAGATTGTTGAAGGAATTCATGCAATTTGTCTGCGGGTCAGATCAAAGGTACCGCAAACAAAAATCATACTGATGGCAGTCTTACCGCGTGAACAAATGCCCGATAATCCGCGGCGCATTCTGATTAATGAGATTAATCGCCAACTGGAACAGTTTGCGAAGAAGGAGAGAATCACCTTTGTGGATATCGGTCCCAAGATGCTTTCACCGGATGGGACACTTTCCAGGGAGATAGCCGGCGATTTCTGCCATCCCACAGAGAAGGGGTACCAGATTTGGGCTGATGAAATCAGGTCATTGATCGAAGAGCCCTGAAGTGTTTAAATTTGTCTGCACGCCCAAGTGAAATTGCACCAAATTCATATTTAATTCCTTGAAAATTTGTAAATTAGGATCAAAATTAGAATTGGGTTGAAATCATCCAAAAGCACCTAATAAAAATCTAATGACTCAAAATAAAAGCAACATCAATATTCCCGATGAAATCATCTGTAATAGGATATTCTTAATCAGGGGTCAAAAGGTTATGTTGGAAAAAGATCTTGCTGAATGATATGGCGTAACTGCCGGAAATTTAAACAAGGCTCATAAACGAAACATCAAACGATTTCCTGATGATTTTGTGTTTCAACTTATTGCTGAAGAATTCGAAAACCTGCTATCCCAATTTAGGAAGATCAAGTTGGGGAAGGATACGAAACTTTCCATATGCCTTTGCAGAACAAGGAGTTGCGATGTAGTCCGGAATATTAAATAGGAATCGTCCAATAGCTGTCAATATTCAAATAATGAGGTTAAGATTAATGCTGGCGGATACGCTGGAATTGAGGCTTGAAATTGAAGAGATCAAAAAAAAAGCTTCCAAACCAGGATAAAGACATTGACCTGGTGTTCAGCTATCCTGATGAACTGATGACCGGCAAAGAGGATCTGAATGCCTGAAAAAGGATTGGATTTAAAATTGGCGGATCAGAATCCAACTAAAAATCTTTCTTTGGGTGCCGGCACATAATTCAGCCTAAATATTTTTCAAAATCCATTTTAGTTTAGAGAAAAAAACCTAATATTAAAACCTCAAATTTTGGTTTGCCAAATTTGATTCAAAGGAAAAACGTTTTCAGCTTTCAAACTAATATTTAACACCTTCATGAGAAAGTTATGTCTTATGCTTTCAGCTTCACTGCTGGCAGCAATGCTCTCTGTAAATGCTCAAACGGCAAAATCCACTTCATTAATCTTTCGGAATGCACCTGTTTTGTTTAAAGAGCAAGGGAAAAGGGTTCAGCAAATCGTAGCAGAGATCAAAGCCGATCAGCCGGCTGAATTGGTATTTTCCATTCCGGGTGAAAAAATTCAGAAGGACTCGGTAAAAAAAGGGGATAATCTGATTCTGCTGAATGTTTCTGCAGTTTCTTCCCCCAGGAAAATTAATATCTCTGTAAAAGGGGATAACTCTTTTGCCGGTAAATTTCCGTTAACGCTAACACCTGTGAAAAGATGGGAGATTGATCTGGTTCAGCATGCCCATACTGACATCGGCTATACCCGTCCGCAATCAGAGATTCTTGCTGAACACATGCGGTATATTGACTTCGCACTCGATTACTGCGACCAGACCGATGCCCTGCCTGATGAGGCTAGATTTCGCTGGACCTGCGAATCGGCCTGGGTGACCAGGGAGTATCTCCGGTCACGCCCCTCTTCGCAAATCGAACGTTTAAAGAAACGGATTGCCGAAGGGCGCATTGAACTAACCGGAATGTATTGCAATATGGCCGAGATTTCGGATGAAAATGTGATGACCGACTTCCTTCAGCCTTTAAAGGAGTTCAACAAATTGGGGATACCTGTGCAAACGGTCATGCAGGATGATGTCAACGGGATAGCGTGGTGTATGCCCGATTATTTAAAGAATACCGGTGTGAAGTATCTGGATATGGGGATTAATAAAACCAGGTCAATACTTCCTTTCGAAATACCGACCTGTTTCTGGTGGGAAGCTCCATCCGGGGCCCGGTTGCTTGCATTCAGGGCTGACCATTATATGACCGGTAACTTTTTTGGTATGGAATCGAAAGCGATTAAAGTGCCCAAAATGCTCAACCATCTTGCAAAACTTGATGAAAACCATTACCCTTTTGACAGGATTTCCATCCAGTTTTCGGGATACTTCACCGATAATTCACCACCATCAACTGCGGCTTGTGAACTGGTAAAAAACTGGAATGCTACCCATGAAACTCCAAAATTACGGTTGTCTGTGATCAATGAGTTTTTTCATTATGTGGAGAACAAATATGCATCCACGCTCCCCGTATACCGGAATGCCTGGCTCGACTGGTGGACCGACGGTTACGGATCAACCTCGCGCGAGACCGCGGAGGTGAGAAAAACCCAGAACATGATGCAGGTTGATGAAGGTTTATTTGCGATGGTTGCTATAGCGGGCGGAGAACAGTCCCCGGCCCTGGAATCAAATATTGATCATATCAGCGAAAATGCCATATTCTTTGATGAACATACCTGCGGGGCTGACGAAAGTATCAGCCATCCCTATGCGGAAAATTCGACCCGGCAATGGCTGCAAAAAGGGGCGTATGCCTGGGAAGCGCTGAAAAAGGTCACTCTGCTCCATGAGGAGGCTTTGGCCCGTTTCCAGCAGTTTCTTAAAAAGGGGGATTTCCCCGTAATCTATGTCATTAATTCGATGGGATGGAACCGTTCAGGTGATGTTAATTTATTTGTAGACAGCGAAATACTCCCGATGGCCAAAAAATCAAAAATCATTGATCTCTCAACGGGACAGGAGGTACCCGCCCAAATGGTTTACAGACGGGCCGAAGGTGCCTACTGGGTCCTCGAAGTTAAGGATATACCGGCAATGGGATATAAGGCTCTGAAAATTGTACCCGGCGACGAGGTGATGAAAGCCGAACCGGTTACCAATTCTGAGGTTCTTGAAAACAATTTTTACAAGATAGTTATAGATAAATCCACCGGGGCGGTCAGCAGCCTTTATGACAAAGAGTTGAACCAGGAGCTTGCTGACAATCAGAATCCATATCATATCGGTCAACTGGTCAAAGAAACTTCAAAAGAGCGCGATACTGCCCCTTTTATCCACACCACCGTCTCAAATGTGAAAATTGGAAATAACGTGAATGGGCAGGTATGGGAAAGCATCAAAATTTCCTCAGACCTTCAGGGCTTTGAAAAAGGGGGTGATGATGCTCCAAAAGGGATCGATCTGGAGATTCGGCTTTATAAAAATCTGAAGAAGATCGAGCTTAAATATACCGGGCGCAAACTGATAGTCACTGACCCCGAGGCACTCTATGTGGCATTCCCGTTCTCATTGCCCGAATCCAAAATAGTCTTTGAAACGATCGGGGGAATACTTACCCAGGGGCAACAGCTTCCGGGATCTTCATCTGACTGGAATGCCGCTCAAAACTTTGTCTCTGTTCGGGGGAAAAAAGGACAAATCGTTGTCGTCAGCAACGAAGTTCCGCTTTGGCAATTCAGTGATTTCAATATGAATAAGTATGAACGATATCCCAAACCTGGGAAGACCTGGCTCTATTCGTATGTGATGAATAATTACTGGTTTACCAATTTCAGGGCTTTTCAGGAGGGAGGGTTTAGCTGGAGTTACCAGATTACCTCTTCAGCCGATACCACTAACACATTTGCAACCAAATATGCGTGGAACGAAAGGAATCCTTTTCCTACCAGAACCTTCCCTGCTGGGGCCAATGATTTGAAATTGCCTTCGATGGAAACGCTTAAGATCTTGGGCTCTGCTAATGGCATGTTGGTTAACAGCAGACCTTCATTCAAAAATCCGGGATCCGTTTTGCTGCATTTCAGGGAGCTGGAAGGCAAATCAGCTGAATTAACCCTGGAATCCGGTGTTGCAGGCAGATCAATTAAACGAATGGTAGAGGTAAATGTCATTGGAAAGGAATTGGGAAATCCAGTGGAGCGCATAATACTAAAACCGTTTGAGGTGAAATTTGTGGAGGTCCAGTTTTAAAGATAACCATTCTGACTCATGAAAAGAAGAACGTTCCTGCAATATGGAAGTCTTGCCACGCTAGGAATGATTACATCTCCGTCATTGATGGGATCATCGCAGAAAAGCATTGGCGAAAACCAGGCCATCAAAAAAGTCCATCTGGTCTTTAAAACCCATCTTGATGTAGGGTTTACCAACCTGGCCGCAAAAGTGATTAAAATTTACATGGATGAGTTTATCCCCGGGGCCATTTCTCTGGCAGAAAATATGCGGAGGAATAACCCCGGTAACCGGTTTGTCTGGACCACCGGATCATGGCTTATTTACCAGTTTCTGGAGAATGCGGACCCCTCGATGCGAAAAAAGATGGAAACGGCCATTGAATCGGGTGATATCGTCTGGCATGGATTACCTTTTACCCTCCACTCCGAACTTGTTGATCCATCGTTGTACGATCTGGGAATTCAACTATCAGTCAGGTTGGATAAACGCTTTGGCAAAAAAACAATCGCGGCTAAAATGACCGATGTGCCGGGCCATACAAGAGGAATCGTTCCTGTTCTGGCTAAAAATGGCATTGAATTATTGCATATCGGGGTAAATCCGGCCAGTATGCCTCCGGATGTTCCCCCTCTTTTTGTCTGGCATGCGCCAGATGGCAGCGAAATTGTTGTGATGTACCAAAAGGAATACGGCAGCCAGATGACATTGCCCGGAACAAAAACGTTGGTTGCAATCTGCTTTACAAACGATAACCATGGACCTCATAAACCGGAAGAGATCGTAAAAATTTACGATGAGCTGCGAAGGCAATTCCCAAATGCAGTTATTGAAGCCTCCTCACTGAACGCCATTACAGCTGAAATCTCATCCATCCGAAAAGAGTTGCCTGTGGTGACTCAGGAGTTGGGCGATACCTGGATTCATGGAGCCGGAAGCGACCCTTTGAAGATTGCCAGATTCAGGGAAATATCACGGCTCAGGACGAGCTGGCTAGCAGATAAGTCGCTGAAATTTGGAGATAAAACCGATATCGGCTTTGGCATTCCTTTGCTACTTTCTGCAGAACACACCTGGGGACTCGATGTTAAAAGATACCTTAAAGATTATGATATCTACAAGCCGGAGGAGTTTAAAAATGCCAGATCCAGGCCTAACTTCAGGCTGATGGAGCAGTCGTGGAAGGAGAAAAGGGAATATGTTGATAGTGCAATTTCACACCTGCCGGCTGAGAAGGGAGCTGAAGCTAAAGAAATGCTCGGGCGTTTAAAACCAGTTCCTGTTGACAAGACTCGTTTTGCGAAAACAGAGAATATTAATAATGAAGTAGATACCCGCTTCTTTAGTTTAAAAATAGATCCTTCAACAGGTGGAATCATCCGGTTCAGGGATAAATCATCGGGTGTTGAGTGGGCAAGCGGGCAAAACCAGCTCTGTCTGTTTGCTTACCAGACCTTTTCAAAACCCGATTTTGACAAATTCCAAAGCCAATACCTGACCCATCAGTTTCCCTGGGCTATTCAGGATTTTGGGAAAGAGGGACTAGAAACCGGCCATCCGGTTTCCGGGACCTGGATGCCATCCCTCAAACAAGCCTTCCAAAAAAAGGATAACAAAGGAGATACGATTTTGCTCGAGCTGGCAGTATTGGATGAATCAGGGAAAGCAGTCGGGGGGAGCCCGGAAAGAATATCGGTTGAATTATTTCTTCCTGAAGCCCGAAAGGAGATGCAGGTAACCCTTCAGTGGTTCAATAAACCCGCTTACCGGCTTCCGGAGGCTTCCTGGTTTTCATTCGTCCCCCCCATAGAAAACGGAAATTGGATTATTGACAAGATGGGAAAGCCTGTTAATTTCAGGGATGTCATCAAAAACGGGAACCGGAAAATGCATGCCGCAATTTATGGGATCAGGTATGAGAACAATAAAAACAATTGTGCAATTCAATCCTTTGATGCGCCGTTAGTAGCTTCCGGAGAGCGGACCCTGCTCAATTTTGACAACCGGTTGCCGGAAGCCAGGGAGGGGGTTCATTTTTGCCTGCATAACAATGTATGGGGAACCAATTTTATCATGTGGTTTGAAGAGGATATGAAGTATCGGTTTGTTTTCAGAGCCTGATGATTTTTGGTGGGCCGACGTGCATGGTTAAGTTTTATTGGCCTATTCATTAAATTTTAATTTTTTTAAAAATTATACTGAACTATATCGAATTTAACAATTATTAAATGAGACGAATAGATAATGTTTTCTGGCTCCTGCTAATCTTGTTTAGTGGTTGCATTCATAAAGATGTTACCGTTTATGTAGACCCCAATATTGGAGGTGTTGCTACTTTGCTAACCACCAAAAATCCCACAGTACATCGCCCGCATAGTATGGTCAGGGTATTTCCGGTCACAAAACCGGGACTGAATGACCGTTACCTGAGTGACAAAATTTATGGATTTGCGCTGAATATGCCTGCCTACCGGATGGGACATGTGACGGAAATTATGCCTACTGCCGGAAAGCTGAATATTGGCCGGAATGAGAATGCGGCACTTTATGACCATGACCAGGAAGAGGTTCACCCATATTATCACAAAGTCTGGCTTGAGGATTCAAAAATTGAGGCTGACTGGACTACCACTGAGCGGACAGTAATTTATCGTTTTAATTATAAAGGGAAGGATTCAGGCAATATTCTTTTCCGTTCAGAAGGGAAGGCATCGTTTAAAGTGATTGGCAATAATGTGGTTCAGGGTTGGGAAGAATTCGAAAATACCAAACAATACTTTTATGCCGAATTAAATCATCCCTTCGGAAAATCGGGCTCATTCGACTCTGGAAAGATCTTGGATCACCACGAAGTTTCAGGCAAAGGGGTGGGTGTTTACCTGGAATATAAACCAATGGATCAGCCTCTTGAAGTTCGTGTGGGGATTTCGCTGATTGATATTGACCAGGCGGCTGCCAATCTTCACAAGGAGACGCTCGGTAAAAAGTTCGATTTGTTAATGGGAGAGAGCCATCAGATTTGGGCGAAAGAACTTGGGAAGATCCAGGTGGAAGGGGGAACAGAACGGCAGAAACGGATTTTCTACACTTCGCTCTATCGCTGCAACGAACGGATGATAAACATTTCGGAAAATGGCCGTTATTTCAGCGGTTATGACGGAACGGTTCATGATGACAGAGGACACCCTTTCTTTGTTGACGACTGGCTTTGGGACACCTACCGAGCACTTCACCCGTTGATGTCTATCCTCAATCCCGATCAGCAGGCAGATATGGTTGAATCGTATGTCCGAATGTATGAACAAAGTGGCTGGATGCCCGGTTTCCCGCAGTTTTACGGCGATTTCCCGGCTATGGTCGGATTTCATTCGGCAGCGCTGGTTTGGGATAGTTATCAAAAGGGAATACGAAATTTTGAGGTCGCAAAGGCTTATGAAGGTTTAAGAAAAAATGCCACCCAGGCCACCATGTTGCCCTGGCGAAACGGAGCAATGTGTTCGCTGGATAGTTTTTACCTAAAAAACGGGTGGTACCCGGCATTACCTGAAGATAGTGCTGAAACAGTTACCAGGGTAGATGGTTTTGAAAAACGACAGGCTGTTTCACTTACACTTGAACATAGTTATGACGACTGGTGTCTTGCTCAGTTGGCCAATGCTTTGGGGAAAACCGATGATTACAATTACTTCCTGAACCGGTCGAAGAATTACCGCAACGTTTTTAATCCTGCAAACGGATTTATGGCTCCCAAAATGGCCAACGGGAAATGGATTGAGCCTTTTGATCCTCAGTTATCCGGGGGAGTAGGCAGCCGCAGTTATTATACCGAAAACAATGCCTGGACCTGGAATTTTAGTGTTACCCAGGATATCCCTGATTTGATTAGGCTTTTGGGTGGAAAGGCCGCTTTTGTAAACCGGCTGGATGCTTTATTCAATGAGCCCACACGGATTTCGAAATGGCAGTTTATGGGTAAATTCCCCGATTCAACTGGTTTAAACGGAATGTTTGTGGCTGGAAATGAACCTTCGCTGTATATTCCATATCTTTATAATTATGCCGGACAACCCTGGAAAACTCAGCGACGAATACGCGAAATCATGGACATGTGGTTCGATGACCGTCCCATTGGCATTCCGGGTGATGAAGATGGCGGAGGACTCTGTTCCTGGTATGTATTCTCGGCCATGGGATTCTTTCCGGTTACCCCCGGAAGCGGCATTTATGCCATCGGAAGTCCGTTTTTTAATAATGTAACGATCCAATTGCCAAATGGAAAAACGTTCCAGGTGCTGGCCGAATCCTGTTCGAAAAAATTCAAATACATCAAGTCTGCCAAATTGAACGGCAGGGTGCTGGACACTCCTTTTATCACCCATCTGGATATCCTGCAAGGGGGACGGCTTCACCTGGTCATGAGCGATAAACCGAATAAGGAATGGGGGGTGAAGTAGGTGGATAGACTATTAGGCTATTAGGAAAAAGGATTTTAGTGATTAGCCTAACAGCCTACAGCCTAACAGCCTACAGCCTAACAGCCTACAGCCTAGAAGCCTGACAAAAGATATTTTCTTGCTGACATATAACTAACAAAAAAGATCATGAATTCACGCGAACGTATTCTCGCCGGCATTAATCACAAGACCCCCGACAAGGTTCCGATTGACCTTGGTGCCACGCCAAGTTCAGGTATTTCGGTGGTTGCTTATCAAAACCTGATCAAATACCTTGACAAGAGTCATCTTAAGACCTTTGCCTATGATGTCATCCAGGAGGTGGCCCAGCCGGAAATGGAGTTGCTCGACCATTTTAATGTGGATGTAATCGATATCGGGCGTCACTTCAATACGGGTGAAAATTACTGGAAGGAGATTGAAATCATCAAAGGGCACAAGGCACTTTATCCCCACTGGCTAAATACTCAGCGACTTGCGGATGATTCCAGTATTATTTATGGGGCCAGCGGTGAGATTATTGGACGGATGCCGGTTGGAGCTACGTTTTTTGATCAAACGATCTTTCCGTATCGGGATGGATATCCTGATCACTACTCAAATCTGGCGAATGACATGAAGCGGGTCATCTGGGGCGGGGTAGGTTTTACACCCTGGGATTGGGCCGATGAAAAGGATTTTTGGAAAATGCTTCGTGAAAAAACCATTGATCTTAAACAGAAAACCGATAAGGCACTTCTGTTGGGAATCGGGTGTAACTTATTTGAATGGGGTACCATGGTCCGGAGAATGGATAATTTTCTGATGGATTTGCTGGCTGATCCACCCAGCGTCCACGCTTTTCTGGATGCCTTGATGGAAAGCCATATGCAGAGTCTTGAAAAGACCATTGAAGCCGTTGGTGATGTAGTGGATATTATTAAATTTGGAGACGATCTGGGAACGACCAATGGTCCGTTTATGTCGGTTGAAATGTACCAGGAATTTTTCAAACCCCGCCATAAACAACTTTGCGATTATGTGAAAGCCAATTCGTCAGCCCATACCATGTTGCATTGCTGCGGAGGGGTTTATGAGCTCATTCCCGAATTAATCGAAGCCGGTTTTGAGATTTTAAATCCCGTTCAGATCAACGCTGTAAACATGGAACCGGAGCGGTTGAAAAGAGAATTCGGAAAGGATATCGTCTTCTGGGGCGGTGGATGCGATACAAAAAGTATCCTGAATAGAGCGACACCCCAGCAAGTGAAAGATCATGTCAAACACAACCTGGAAATATTCAGTGTCGATGGCGGGTATGTATTTAATACCGTTCACAACATCATGCCCGATGTACCGCCTGAAAATATTGTGGCTATGTTTGACGCGGTCAATGAGTTTAACACTTAATCAGATTAAACGATCAAAATCAAATGGATGATGAAGAGCTTATTTGGGATGAATTTAGCTGTAATATTGCTAACGTTTATTGCAATTCCCCGGTTGTCAGTCGCTGAGGGCAGGACTTCAGTTCCGGAAGATAAGGGAACAACAACGAAAGACACCATTCATGTGTTGGGTCATGCCCACATGGATATGAACTGGCTTTGGACCTGGTCTGAAACAATGAAGATGGCAAATGACAATTTGCGTCAAACTGTCGCCTTTATGGATGAATTCCCCGATTTTGCGATGATCCAGAGTCAGGCTTCGGTCTATTCCTTCGTTGAAAAGGTAGATCCCCCATTATTTGAACTGGTTAAGAAATATGTGAAAGCAGGTAGACTCGAGTTGGGCGGAGGGATGTGGACCGAAGGGGATGTAAACCTCTCCTCCGGTGAAGCGATAGGCCGTTCCTTTCTGCTGGCACAGCATTATTTTCAAAGCCGGTTCGGGAAAATGGCCCATGTGGGGTGGTTGCCCGATAACTTCGGACATATTTCCCAAATGCCACAGATCCTGAAACAGGCGGGCTGCAACTATTTCTATTTTCACCGGACGAAACCTTTCAAAGGCTCATTCTGGTGGGTTGGCAGCGATTCTTCCAAAGTATTGTGTTATGCCAATGATGGGTATAACGGAAATATCACCCCTAACCTGAAGGATGAGTTCAAAAAGATCACTCCCGACAAACACAGACTTCTGCAGATTACGGGTATCGGAGATCATGGGGGCGGTCCGACACGCGCCATGATTGATATGGTACACCAATTGGACAAAACACCAGGCTATCCTGCTGTTAAATTCTCCACAGCCGGTAACTTCTTTGACCGGATTTCGCATGAGATGGATGGCCGGCCTACCCATTACGGCGAGATGCAGTTTATTTTTGAAGGGTGCTATACCAACGTTTCAGACAACAAGGAGGGAAACCGGAATTCTGAAAATATGCTCTACAGCAGCGAATATTTTAATACGCTGCGCTGGTTGAACGGTGATCAGTACCCGGCTGCTGAACTTTGCGACCTCTGGACTACCGTTGCATTCAACCAGTTTCACGACATCCTGCCGGGTTCCGCAATTAACGAATCAAATAAGGAAACCGCTGCCCGTTATATTGATGTGCTTCGTAAATCGATGGACCTCCGCGACAATGCCTTCCGGAAAATGGCCGACGAAGTGAAATTTCAAACCGGCATGGGACAACCCATTGTTGCCTATAACCTTCATCCAACTACCCGAAAGACTGTTGTGGAGGCCACTGTCTATTCCCATACTGAGCCGGTCACGGTAAAGGTCAACAGCTGGGCGAATTTTTATGGTTCCAAAAACATCAATCCGGTTGACAAAGGTCAGGGAAAAGTTGCAACAGTGCTTGTTCGCGATGGATCAGGCAAAAGTTATCCTGCCCAGATTGTATGGGCAAAGGTGACTCCTCCGGGATTTACCTCCAAAGTGCAGTTTATTGCCGACGATCTGCCTGCCGGTGGTTATAAGACCTTTTATGTGGATGTGACCAAACCCGGAGAATATAACGAACCTATATCATTTAAGGATAAAACGTTCGAAACCGATTTTTTCACAATTAAGGTTGATCTGAAAACCGGTGGAATCACCAGTCTGGTTGACAAACGAAACGGAACAGAATGTGTCAAAATTGGGGGGCAATTCAATACGCTTCGTATGTTTCTCGAAGACCGGAAAGGGGGAATGAAATCCTGGGTGCTGAACAAGAATGTTAAAATAGAGGATGTTACGGATGTTAAAAGTGTAAAGGTCGTGGAAGACGGACCGGTAAGGGCCTGCATCGAAACCGTAAAAACCTGGGGAAAATCACGGTTCATTGAACGCACTTATATTTATCGGGCATACCCACGGATTACCTATGATATGGAAGTTCACTGGCTTGAAACCGGCAGTGATTCAACCGATTCTCCAATGTTACGAGCCGTTTTCCCGCTCGCACTTGAGAATTCAAAGTTCTATTGCCAGGTTCCGTTTGATATCGTGGAAAGACCTGCAGATGGGATGATCGGAGGGAAACCAGTTCCTGAATCGCTCAAACATCGCAATGATTATGGTGTCTATTCCGAATCGAATGATGGCCAGGAGGTCCCCGCCCAGAAATGGGTTGACGTCACAGATGGAAAAACAGGTATTGCCTTACTGAATAAAACGAAATACGGCCATTCGTTTGAGAAGGGCGAGCTTCGGATTACCCTTATGCGATCGGCCGGGGACCCGGATATTTATCCGAACCTGGGCAAATTCAATATCAGCTACGCAATCTATCCTCATGCAGGAGACTGGAAAAGTGATGTTTGGGCTGAAGGTGACGATTTTAATGTTCCTGCTTATGCGGCTGAACCACCTTCTCTGGCCCTGGTGAAAGAGCATGCCACGCGTCCTGAAGAGGCTTCGTTTTTCTCTGTTCTGCCGGCAAATGTGGTGATGACCGGAGTTAAGCAGTCGGAGGATGGCGGTGAACTCATCGTTCGGGTACTGGAGATTGCGGGTAAAGAAACCCCGGCCGTCATCAAACTTCCGGTTGCAGCCAAATCGGTGAGACGTCTCAGCATTATTGAGTATCCTTTTGAGATTGGTTCAGCACCTGAATTACAGGGAAATTCGGTCAGACTTATATTGAAGCCTCATGAAATTGTAACACTTGGTATTAAACCATAAACATTTATACAACAAATATGAAAAAAAGAGAAATGCTCAGCTATGTTGGCGACGTAAGTCAACTTCTAGGAATTAAGGAATATATCCTTGTTGACGGAAAAGCCAAAGGGGTTCGGGCGTACGATGTAAAAAACGGGTCAGGACTCGAGTTCACCATCCTTGCAGATCGGTGCCTCGATATCGCAGGACTCTCATTTAAGGGGAATAATTGCAGCTATATCGCGAAAGCTGGCGTGGTTGCACCTGAATATTACGATGAGAACGGCATAGGATTCTTACGAAGCTATCTGGCCGGATTTTTGTCCACATGCGGGTTGCGAAACGTAGGTTCCCCGTGTGAAGAAAATGGGGAATATTTCCCGCTTCACGGAAGGCTTGCCAATACTCCCGGAGAACAGGTGTGCGCATCAACCGAGTGGGTGGATGATGTTCCCGTTTTTACGATCAGCGGTAAGATGCGCGATGCCAGGCTTTTTGGCGAAAACCTGGTTCTAAGCAGAAAAATTGTCTCAAAATACGGGGAAAACAGGATAACTCTGCGCAACGCCGTGGAGAATCTGGGTTTCAAACGCGAGGCATTGATGTTGCTGTTTCATTTCAATATGGGTTATCCGCTGCTTGATGAAAATTCAATCCTGATTACTCCAACAGCAAAACTTGATCCCCGGGACCAGGATGCCCTCGATGGGGCAGCTGTTTCGGGCGAATGCCAGCCTCCGACGCCTGACTATGCCGAACAGGTTTTCTATCATGATTTAAAGGCAGACAATGAGGGCAATACCTGTGTGGCTCTAATTAATAAAAAACTGGAAATCGGGGTGGCAATTCATTTCAGCAAAAATCAGCTCTTCAATTTCACCCAGTGGAAGCAGATGGGGGAGGGTGATTATGTCATGGGTATGGAGCCCTGCAACTGTTATGTCGGCGGCCGCATCGATCCACGAAATGCAACTGTCCGGGAATACCTTGAACCCGGTGAGATCCGCAATTTCGACCTTACCATCGAATTTCTGAGCGGGATGGGGGAGATTAATGCAATGATCAAAAAAATAGAGAATTTAAAATAATAACCAATGAAGCGCAGCGAAATAAACTGGATCCTCGTTAATGCCAAGGCATTTATGGCCCAAAAGCAATTTATCCTTCCTCCATGGGCCTACTGGAGCCCAAAGGAGTGGAAAGAAAATCAGAATGACACTCATGAAATTATTGAAAATATGCTCGGTTGGGATATCACCGACTTTGGATCGGGGGATTTCTATAAAAGGGGACTTTTCCTGTTTACCATCCGCAACGGAAAATTTAACGTGGACAGAAAACCCTATGCCGAAAAAATCATGATCGTTGAGGAAAATCAGGAAACGCCCATGCATTTTCACTGGTCAAAAATGGAGGATATCATAAACCGCGGTGGGGGAAACCTGGTGATTGAATTATTCAAATCAGACGAGAAGGAGGATTTTTCCAGCCAGCCATTCACGGTAAAAACAGACGGTATTGTCCGGAATTTGCAACCCGGAGATTCAATCGTACTGACTCCCGGTGAAAGTATTTGTTTGGAGCAGGGTATCTATCACCGTTTTTACGGTGAGCCCACCAAGGGCAAAGTGCTGGTAGGTGAGGTAAGTTGTGTAAATGATGATTCTGCAGATAACAGGTTCCATGAACCGATTGGAAGATTTCCTGTCATTGAAGAAGATGAAGAACCCATTCATCTGTTGGCGTCCGATTACAAAACATACGTATAGCGGATGAACACAAAAATCATAATCGCCGGGACGGGTTGTGCACTTGCCGATTATTTGTATACCGGGGTACAGTTCAATTCTCAGGTATTTCTAAAATACCTCTCCCGCCAGGACGGAGATGGCGGTCTGGCTCCCGGAAAACTTGTTTTTACGGAGGAGCTTGAGAAATTTTCGGGAATTCCTTATTCCGAAATCAGCAAAGAGCTTACCGGAGGCAAAACACCTGAAGCGGTTAATATCGGCGGACCTGGTTTAGTCTCCTTGATTAATGCTTCACAATTACTCCCGGCTGAAGCGTTTGAGGTCAGGTTTTACGGAGGCACCGGGAATGACGACACGGCTGAGTTTATTGAACAACTGGTCAGTAAAACGCCGTTAAACATCGATCATTATCACCGGATTTCGGAGAAAAGAACACCTTTTACAGATGTTCTTTCAGATCCGACTTACGACAATAACCATGGTGAACGTACCTTCATAAATAATATTGGAGCTGCATGGGATTATACACCAGATCTTCTTCCTGAGGATTTTTTCAACTCCGACATAGTCTGTTTCGGGGGAACAGCACTGGTTCCCATGATCCATGATCATCTTACCCTCCTGTTGACCCGGGCAAAAGAAAAAGGTTGTCTGACTGTGGTTAACACCGTTTTTGACTTCCGGAATGAGAAGCGGAATCCGGGGCAACCCTGGCCATTGGTTGATAAACCTGAAAATTACCACCTGATCGATTTGCTGATCATGGATTGCGAGGAGTCATTGAAAATCAGCGGCCGGAGATCGATTGAAGAAGCTGCTCAATATTTTGTTGATCTGAATATTACAACTTTGGTGATTACGAATGGTGCAAAGGAGTTTTATGTTTTTTCAAACGGAAAATTATTTGAAAAAACGGAAATGCGAAAACTTCCTGTTTCACAAAGGGTTAGCTATGATTTTAAGAACAATCCCGGATCAAAAGGGGACACAACCGGTTGCGGGGATAATTTTGCCGGCGGAATCATTTCTTCACTGGCACGCCAATTGCAGACCGAAAACATTGGAAAACTAAATCTGATGGAGGCTATTGCCTGGGGGGTCTCTTCTGGGGCATTTGCGTGCTATTATGTGGGAGGAACCTATATTGAGCAGGAAGAAGGCGAAAAACATAAGATTGTGGAAATATTTAAATATCAGTATATTCAACAAATTTCAGCGCTGTGATTAACGATTCTAACGATAAAATAGTCCTTTTCGGCGCTGGGAAAATCGGCCGGTCCTTCATAGGTCAACTGTTTAGCAGGGGAGGTTTTGAGGTGGTGTTTGTGGACGTTTTTAAACCGGTGATCGATGAGCTGAATAAACGTCAGAGCTATCGCGTGGTGGTTAAAGACGAAGTTGAATCTGTAATAACCGTAAAAAATGTAAGAGGTGTTTTTGGCGAAGATGAAGAACAGGTAATCCGTGAAATAGCAACCGCCCGCCTGTTAGCCGTTTCGGTAGGATTGCATGGATTGAAATCGGTTATGCATCTTATCGCTAAAGGGCTGGTCGAACGGTATAAATTCCCGAAGGCAAAACCACTTGATATCATTATCGCCGAAAACCTCAGGAATGCTGCCGGGTTCCTTCAGGCAGAACTTCAGAAATATTTGCCTGAAAGCTTTCCGTTGGAGGAGCGTGTCGGACTGATTGAAACAAGCATCGGCAAAATGGTCCCCATCATGCTTAAAAAAGAGATGGAGGCCGACATTTTGCAGGTCTTTGCAGAGCCATACAATACGCTGATTCTCGATAAGAAAGCATTTAAAAACCCGATCCCTGCGATTGAGGGACTTGCACCCAAAGAGAATATGAAGGCCTGGGTCGACCGAAAACTGTTTATCCATAATCTTGGTCATGCCACAACCGCTTACCTGGGTTATCTTTCAAATCCCAAAGCCACTTTTTTGTATGAAGTTCTGGCTGACCTTTCGATCAGGGAACAAGTTCGCCAAACCATGCTGCAGGCTGCGAATATTTTGCTGAAAAAATACCCGGATGAATTTACCCTGGAGGCGCTCACAGAGCATACCGATGATCTGATCAGGCGTTTTCAAAACAAAGCATTGGGTGATACAGTTTTCAGGGTGGGGTGTGATTTGCAGCGTAAACTTGGCGCTGAAGACCGGTTAGCAGGGGCAATTCACCTGGCAATGGAACTCAATCTGCCTTATGATTTGATACTTCACGGATTGGTAGCGGGGTTTCATTTCAGAGCTACTGATGAGTCTGGAAATCTTCTTGCTGCAGACCAGGAGTTTGCCGCAATTTATACCAGGGGTGTCCCCGATGTGATGACTTCAATTTGCGGATTCGAAGAGATAGCAGATGCGGAAGTGATAGCAGAAGCAATTTCAATCAATCAGTCCCTAAAGATATAGATTTGGTGGCAGAATTGAACTTGCGTCGACTTTAGAATAGACCATTTAAATATTGATTAATTCACTTTGCCTAGTTTTTTTTATTTCTCATGGATAAAATCAGTGTCAACTTATTTTTCCTTCTAGTCTCGATTATTCTACCTGCTCAGGATCTGAAGTGTTTTGCTGTTAATCCTGTCCCATTTAAAAACTATTGGACTAAGCCACCACAGCGTATTCCTGGTAACTTTTCGGTAGATGCACCGTTATTGGGAAATGGAGACCTCACCATGAGCATCGGTTTTAAAGAACAAACGTTAAGATTTTATCTATCCAAAAATGATTTCTGGAGACTTCGCTCCCGGGCCGACGGGTTATCAGGTCCCCGTGTTGTGGGTTTTGTCAATTTGAAAATAGAGGGGTTCAGTGATGGTGATTTTACAGCCTCACAATTGATTCGAAATGGCTTAACTACGTGTGTGCTCCAAAATAAGGGAAAAAAGGTGAAGGTCAGATCATGGGTATCTGCAGCCACCAACTTAATTTTCATTGAAATTAGTGCCATTTCTAAGGTAGCGAACCTTACAATTAGCCTGACTGCGCCGGAAAATAAGATGTCCCGGTTAGCGAGTGGCAAAGCCGAAGATATCTTGTGGCTAAACCGGGCTTTTAAGGATACCGTTGATATCTCCACAGAGGTTTCGGTGGCGTTAAAAACCATCAGTCATAGTGGAGAAACTTTGTTACTTCAACCCGGTAAAAAGGTGGTGATTGCAATTGCAGTCGAGAGTAAATTCAAAAAAAATGAACCATTGGCATATGTCTTAAGTCAGGTTAAGAAACTCGATGCCCAGTCAGTATCCACAGAATTCAGAGTGCACCAGAAATGGTGGGATGCCTACTGGAATAAAACTTCTGTAACAATAGCCGATACTGTATTGATGAAAGCGTGGTACCAGGGTCTGTATACGATGGCCGCCTGCAGCCGTGATCCGGAATTTCCCCCTGGATTATTTGGCTGGACAACCAATGATACACCAGCCTGGAATGGCGATTATCATTTGAATTACAATTTTCAGGCACCTTTTTACAGTTTGTTTGCTGCAAACCATTTGGAACAGGGATCACCACAGGATGCACCCTTAATGGATTTTATTCCAAGGGGGAAATGGTATGCGAGAAATGTGACAAATACAGGAGGTATTCTTTATCCAGTGGGTATTGGTCCGCTGGGCATAGAAACGACCAGGGATTTCCCTGTTGAGGAGTGGAAAAAATCGGGAAATATTGAACAGGGTGGCTTGTTCTGGCAACAGCGTTCAAATGCTGCCTACGGACTTGTAAATATGGCACAACACTGGCGTTGCACCTATGATACTGATTATGGGAGGAAAATATATCCATACGTGTTGGCAGTGGTTAATTTTTGGGAAGACTACCTGAAGTTTGAAAATGGCAGATACGTGATTTACGGCGATGCTATTCACGAAGGTTCCGGAAAGGACAAGAATCCCCTCTTGTCGCTCGGCCTCATCCAAAATGCACTTGATCTGGTTATTGATCTAAGCTCAGTTTTAAAAGAAGATGAAGAAAGACAGGCCAAATGGAAAGATATTCTGGCTAAACTCAGTGAATTTCCGGTACAAATGCGAAATGGCCGAAAGGTTTTTCGATACACCGAACAGGGGGTCGACTGGGTCGATGGCAACGGTTTGGGGATTCAGCAAATTTATCCATGTAACGCAATTACCTTAGACAGTCATCCCGAATTGCTGGAAGTTGCCCGAAATACGATTGATGAAATGCAACGCTGGCAGGATATGAACACCAGTAATAGTTTTTTCGTTGCGGCAATCAGGGTCGGATATGATTCATCCAAAGTGATCAGAGAGTTGCACAATTATGCCTTACACACCTTTCCAAACGGATTTCAGCTAGATAATCCCCACGGAATTGAAAACAGTTGTACCGTCACAAACGCGATAAATGAAATGCTCTGTATGAGTGTCGGAAATGTTATCAGGCTCTTCAGTAATTATCCTAAAGATCAAAAGGCCGGTTTTAAGAATCTACGGACATGGGGCGCCTTTCTGGTTTCGGCCAGTCTGAATGATGGAATTGTGTCAGATTTAAATATTCTTAGCGAAAAGGGGAAACCCTTTACTATAATCAATCCGTGGGCCGGTAAAAGGGTTGTGTTGATTAGAAACGGGAAAACCGGAGAAACAGTTTCCGGTGTCAGAATCTCCTTTCAAACCTCACCGAATGAAGAAATTAAACTTAGATCACTCAGCAATAATAAAATATGAAAAAACTGTTTCTCGCGATTTTTGCTTTTGGGATAGTGGCTTCCGCCTTTTGTCAAAATAATGCTTCCGTCACTGAACGGATGAAGTGGTGGCGTGAAGCCCGTTTCGGAATGTTTATCCACTGGGATATGTCAAGCGTTGCAGGAACTGAAATCAGCTGGTCGAGGCTTGGACCAAAGCCGTTGGATATTTGGGGCGACGCTGCAGGAACAGGTGGTGATTCAATTTATGACAATCTGTATAAAAAGTTTAATCCGACGCAATTTAATGCCAGGAAATGGGTGGAGATCGCCAAAGATGCCGGAATGAAATACCTCGTCTTTACAGCAAAACATCATGGCGGATTTTGCATGTGGGATACCAAATATACAGACTATTCCATCATGAATACCCCTTACGGGAAAGATGTTATCAGGGAACTTTCAGCAGAATGTCATAAAGCAGGAATCCGGTTTGGTATTTATTATTCGCCGCGCGACTGGCATCATCCCGATTACGGAATGGGTGATAACCGCAAATACGAGGCTTACATGACCGGGCAACTCACAGAATTGCTGACCAATTACGGACAGGTGGACGTAGTATGGTTCGATAGTTTTGGGAAAGGCGAATCGGTCAAATACTGGCATGCCGATAAGGTTCTGGAACTTGTAAGGAAACTCCAGCCTCAGACAATTGTCAATAACCGGTGCAATTACTTCGGAGAAAATGTCCCCTCACTTAAGGCCGATTTTGATACTCCTGAACAAACAATAGGATCCTACCAGCCAAGCCGGAATTGGGAATCGTGTATGTGTGTGGTTGAAGCTCCGAAGGGTGGATGGTCGTACCGGCGGGATGGCAAGGTCAAACCCTTCGCGGAATGTATCCGGAACCTGGTGGGTTGCGCAACCGGTGACGGCAATCTGCTTTTGGATGTCGGCCCCGACCCAACCGGTATTATCCCAGCTGATCAGGCCGGCCGTCTTGCACAGATAGGCGAATGGATCAGAAAGTACGGTTTTACAATCTATGGAACCCAGGGGGGACCGTTTCGGAATGGCAAATGGGGAGGGGGAACCTTTAAAGGAAACAAAGTATATGTTCACCTTTATGAATCTGCTCCTGATACCGTTAGCCTGCCTGCACTAAAAGAAAACCTTGTGAATGCTAAAAATCTGTTGCACAGCAATGTCAAAGCTTCAATGTCAAATGGTAAAATCAAGATAATAAGTACTCCGGCTGACCGTCATTCCCCTGATACAATCCTTGAACTGACCTTTAATCAGAATGTAACCAGAATAGACAATTAACAGAATTGATTCCTTAAAAATACCAGATCTATAAAAATGAAATCGCCATGATAAGAATATCACCAACCGAAATGAATATTTTCTCATGGTGATTCCATCTCGCCTTTCAAAAAACAAATTATATGCAGATGAAACGAATTAAGCTCCTCTTTTTTTTATGCTGCAGCCTGGGTGCATCTGGTCAGCAAAGTCAGGTTGAAAATGTAAAATCACCGTTCCCTGCTTCAATGGACTGCACGCCACAGTTGTATTATCGCTATCGGAACGACGGCAAACCCGGCCGTGAAATCACCCTTGAATTTAAAGGGGGGAAGCTTGCCGGAAAATCACGGATTGAAGTAACTGCAGACCGGGTTTCTGAAAACACCGAATTGGCCATGTCTTCCGACGGGCAGTCAGCCTGTCAAATTTTGCTTCCTGCCGGTGCCGGGGTGAAAAAGGAATCTAAGGTCACTCTTGTCATCCGTCAGGGGAAAAAACTCATTGAAGAAAGCCTTTACCGTACCTCCGATGCGTGAATGGACGGTTTACATCTATCCCCATTCCCATGTTGATATTGGCTATACCAACACTCAGGCGAATGTTGAGATTCTGCACAAACGGAATATCGATGAAGGGATCAAATTGGGAGAGGCTACCAAAAACTATCCCGAAGGGGCCCGTTACAGGTGGAACCCCGAAATTACCTGGCCTTTGGAGCGGTATTGGCAAAGTGCAACTCCCAGGCAAAAGGAGGTGGTCGTAAAAGCGATCAAGGATGGTTCACTTTGTATTGACGCAAGCTACCTGAATTTAAATACCAGCAGCTGTTCGGGAGAAGAGTTGTTTCAGATACTCCGTTTCAGCAGGGAGATGCAGAAACTCACAGGCATCCCGGCGAGCACTTACCAACAGATGGATATTCCGGGCATGTCATGGGGTCTTGTACCGGTGATGGCCCAGCAGGGAGTCCGGTACATCATGGCCTGGCCAAACGGTTGCCGTGCGGGTAATGAACATATGGTGGACGAGAAGCCATTCTGGTGGGTCGGTCCAGACGGCAAGTCGAAGGTTTTGTATTTCCAGCCCGGAAGTTATGGGAACAGCGGAAGTATGTCGAAGGGTGGTCAAACCGGCCGGCCCTGGTTTGGCCAGCGTGACATGGATAAAGTTCCTGCTGTGATTAAAACTGACAGTGCCAACGTCAATTTTGTTGCGGAGTTGAACAAACGTGAACGCGCTGACAACCCGTATAATTTTTATGTCGTATCCTGGTGCCTTTGGGACAATTGCCCGTTGGATGCCGATATTCCGGATGCCGTCAGGAAATGGAATGAACAGTATGCCTTTCCCCATCTCGTGATTGCCGGAGGAACGGAAATTATGGAGATGATCGAGAAGAATTACGGGGACAAACTCCCTACCGTTAAAGGAGACTTCACCGAATACTGGACCGACGGCTTAGGAACCGCGGCAGGGCTTACCGCGATTAACCGTAATGCCAAAGAGCGCCTCGTCCAGGCTGAAACCCTCTGGACCATGCTGCGTCCAGGCAAAGGGGCACCCCGGACTGAATTTGATGAGGCTTGGCGCTATATCGCCCTGGGCTCAGAACATACCTGGTGTGCCGAAAATCCTACCGAACCATTCTTTCAGGATGCCATCTGGAAAGTTAAGCAAAGCTATTTCCATACCGCTGATGACCGAACTCAAACCCTGTTTGAAGAGGCACTGGCACCGGCAACCGACCGGTCAACCGGGGCACTGGGCCCCGCAGAAGGTCCTTCTGAAGGAGGTATTGCTGTAATTAACACCCAGTCATGGGCACATGGCGGACTGATTACCCTTTCCTGGGCAGAAAGCCAGAGAGGGGACCGGGTTACGGACAGTCTTGGCAAAGATGTGATGTCACAGCGGCTCTCAACAGGGGAACTGGTCTTTCTGGCATCGGATGTCCCTGCTTTGGGCTCGGCTCATTACCAGGTGATGGCCGGGAAATGTCCGTTAACCGAAGGGGGAAGATTGGTTGGTACGAAAATGACTAACCAGCTCCTTGAAGTGAATATTGATCCGGTTTCGGGGAATATCATTCAGCTTCAGAACAAAGAAACCGGAAAGAATTTTGCAGATGTGATAAAAGATGGCGGAATCAACGCTTTTCGCTGGATGCCCGGAGACAGTGACAACGCACGAGCCGATTCTGCAGTTGAAATAGTTGCAGTCGAACGTGGTCCACTGGTGGTAGAATTAAAAGTGATCTCAAAAGCTGCTGGATGCCGTTCTGTCTCGCGTTCTGTGCGCCTGATCCAGGGGTTGCCGTGGGTGGAGATTTCAGATGTTGTTGATAAGCTTCCCCTTTCGGCCAAGGATGGAATCCATTTCGGATTCGGATTTGATATTCCTAAGGCCACAACCCGGGTTGACATTCCATGGGGTGTGATGGAGGTGGAAAAGGACCAGCTTCCCGGTGGCAACCGGAACTGGCTCACGATGCAACGATGGGCGGACCTCTCCAATGAAAAGGAGGGGGTTACCTGGTGTTCCCTGGACGCCCCGTTAATGGAAAGTGGTACTATGACTGCCAATCAATCAGGAACCTGGAGCGGAGAGCGGAAACCGTGGCTTAAAAAGCTTGAGCCGGGCTCTGCAGTCTACTCCTGGGTGATGAATAATCACTGGTTCACCAACTTCCCGTTGACCCAGGATGGTCCGGTGACCTTCCGCTACCGCATCCTCCCTCACGGGGTATATGATGCGGCTGCAGCTAACCGTTTTGGATTGGAACAGGCTCAGCCATTGGTATCATTTGCAGCTAAAAACAATCCAATCTCCAAACCCTTGCTGGCTATTGAGGGATCCCGGGCTGTTACAGCTTCGATTCTAAAATCAATAACCGGCGGGAATTCAATGATCCTTCGTCTGAGATCGGTTTCAGATAAGGATGAAACGATCCGGTTAGCCTGGCCTGCGGGCAATCCTTCATCGGTTAACCTTTGTGAAACAGAAGAGATCGCAGGAGCTAAAATCAAGGATGAATTGTCCGTTCCTTCAAACGGAATGGTTACCCTCAAAATTGTTTGGTAATGAATACAATATATCAATATTATGGGCTTTGAACCTGATTATCATCATTTGCTGCAGGTCCTGAATAATCAGCGGCCTGACCGTTTACCGCTTTATGAACACCATATCGATGCCCCGTTCATCTCTAAAGTGCTTGGGGAGACGATTTCTTCGGAAGGGCTGAAAAACCATGAACTTGAAGACTATTACCGGAAAGTGATCGGTTTCTGGCAGGAGATGACCTATGACGGCTTCGATTTTGAGGCGGCCATCTGCGATATCCTGCCCGGGCATGGGGCAATTATGGGTGGAATGGCCGGCCCGATTCAGAACCGGGAAGATTTTGAAAACTATCCCTGGGACGACATCCCTAAGATCTTCTGGGAAACCTATACTCCCCATTTTGAGGCCATCCGTAAAACCCTTCCTGCCGGAATGAGGGCCTATGGCGGATGTGGATATGGCATCTTTGAAGCAAGCCAGGACCTGGTGGGATATGAATACTTATGTGTGATGCAATGCCTGAATCCCGATCTGTTCGGAGATATATTTAAAAAAATAGGGGATCTTTGGGAATTATTATGGAACGGAGTTATTGAAAGGTATTCTGACATTTTTGTTTTTTTCAGGATGGGAGATGACCTTGGACATAAAACCTCCACCTTACTTGAACCTGACATTATCCGTCAGCATATTTTTCCACAGTACAAAAAGGTGATCGACCTGATTCACCGTTCAGGTAAAAAGTTTCTGCTTCACTCCTGCGGAAATATTTTCCCTCTGATGGAAGATATTATCAATCTTGGTATTGACGCCAAACATTCCAATGAAGATCAGATTGCCCCTTTCCCTGTCTGGATTGAGAAATATAGTGACCGGATTGGCCTTTTCGGCGGTTTTGATCTTAACCTGTTGGTCCTTGAAAAACCGGAAACAGTCTGTCAAACCGTGTTGGACCGGGGTATCCAATATCGGAAGACAGCAAAAGGATATGGCCTGGGATCCGGGAATTCCATCCCGGGATACATCCCTGTTGATGGCTTCATGGCGATGATTGAAGCAGTGAAAGAGATCAGGAGAAATGAATTAATGCAATAATGGTTAATGCTGAATAGAGTAATGGTTGATTTTAAGTGCTTAATTTTTAGTATTTTAATCCTCCTATATTAGCCTGATTTCAATTATCAGCATATTAACCATTAACCATTAACCATTAACCATTTACCATTTACCAATAACTATTAATCCGATGAATAAAGTACTTCTGAAATGCACAATTGCCTCAGCCCTGGGTGGCCTTTTATTTGGCTACGATACAGTAATCATCAACGGGGCAATGATCGATCTGGTAAAACATTTTCAGCTGACTCCGGCGTTACAGGGATGGACCGTAAGTTCTGCGCTGATCGGATGTATTCTGGGTACCATCCTCATTGGCCGCCCCGGTGACCTTTATGGCGCAAAGCGATTATTGCAATTGTTGGCAATAATGTTTTTAGCCTCCTCTATTGGTTGCGCGGCAGCAAATAACATCAGTGTTTTCATCATTTCGAGGTTTATCGGTGGTTTGGCAATTGGGGGTGCATCGGTGTTATGCCCGGTTTATATTTCTGAGATCTCTCCGCCAAAGCATCGGGGAGTCCTGGCCTCCACATTTCAGCTGGCAATTGTAGTTGGAATTTTATTCTCCCTGATAACCAATTACCTGTTACTCAATATTGGCGATCAAAACTGGCGCTGGATGTTATTCAGCGGAGCAATACCCGCAGTGGCATTCTTCCTGATGCTTCTGGTAATCAGAAAGTCTCCGCGCTGGCTTGTGAAGAAGGGAAGAATCGCAGAGGCGAGGAAAAATATTGAAGATTTATCCTCCCATGAAATCGATACCGATCAAACAATTATCGAAATACAAGAATCGATACACACCGAAAATCTAAGCAAAAGGATAAATTTGTTCAAAGAACCATATCGCAAAATAATCTTTATCGGGATTTTTGTCGGGATTTTTAGTCAGCTTACCGGAATCGGAGTGGTGTTTTACTATTCAGCCCGGATTTTCAGTATTGCCGGTTTCTCGGGCGATTCATCGATGTTCCAGAGTGTCATTCTGGGTGTAACCAATTTAGTCTTCACGCTGATTGCTATGTCAGCCATTGATAAGGTAGGGCGAAAAAGCTTGTTGCTCTTCGGACAGTTGGGAATGGTCGTAGTGCTGGGCCTGTTTGGTTATGGATTGCTTTCGGGAAACATAACGGGTTATTGGCTGGTGGCTTTGCTTGTCGCCTACATTGCATTTTTTGCAGCTTCACAGGGGGTGGTGGTCTGGGTGATCCTCTCTGAAATGTTCCCGAATATCATCAGGGCTCGGGGGGCCTCAATGGGCTCATTTGCAAACTGGGTTGTCAGTGCTTCTTTGAACTTTTTCTTTCCGGTGGTAATCGGATTCTTCGGTACAACCCAGGCCGCACAGCAAATGGGAATGAGTTACGCTTTTATTTTCTTTGCGTTTTTAACCTTTATCGGGTATATTTATCTGAAGAAATATATCGTCGAAACTAAAGGTAAAACCCTGGAACAAATTGAAAAACAGATGCTTGTATAATGCTGAATGCCATAATGGTTAATGCTGAATATCTATGAAGAGAATATTGATGCTTAACCATTACTGCATTCACCATTTACCATTCACCATTTACCATTCACCATTACCGCATTAACCATTAATATCATGACCCCAAGAGAACGAATCCTCACCATTCTAAAAGGAAAACAGCCCGATCAGGTACCCTGGTTCGGAGATCTTGACTATTGGGCCAATTCGCTGATCAAACGGGACATAAAACCCAAGGGATTTATCGCTTCCGATGACTATATCCGGTGGCATCGTGATTTGGGAGTTGGCTTCTATTTGCAGGGATACTTTCCCTATAAACAGATCCTCTCAGATTGTATGGTAAATGAGTGGGATGAGGGGTTTAAACATTTTAAGGAGATAATCACACCGGTTGGTTCAGTGCGCGAATGCTGGGAATATATACCAACCTCTTTTTCGGAAGGTCCTGTTGAGCATTTTATGAAATCGGAGGATGACATTCCCGTACTGAAATTCATCTATCAACATACCCATTTTGAACCCGATTATGATTTTGCATGGCAACGATTAAAACAGGTTGGTGATCAAGGTATTGTGCTGTGTTACCTTCCCAAGAGCCCGTTTATGCACCTGCTTGCACTCGAAGCGGGAGTTGTTGCGGTAACGATGGCTGCCCTGACAATGCCGGACGAATTTAAGGACTTGCTCGATACCATGAAAACAGCCTTTGATCAGGCAGCGCAGATCGCCGTTGATAGTCCTGCAGAAGTCTTAATGATCCCGGAAAACCTCTCATCCGAGATGGTAGGTCCGGATTTATTTCAACTTTATATGTATGATTATCAAACTGAATGGACGGGCAAGATTAAAGCAAAAGGTAAATACTCGTTTATACATATTGACGGAACACTAGGTGGACTGATTCTTCAGGAATCCAGGGTCGGGTTTACAGTACTCGAAGCGCTGACTCCCCATCCTGTGGGTGATTTAAAGTGGGAAGATCTTGCCCGGATCTGCAGAAATTCAGAAAGCATCCTTTGGGGTGGTATCCCGGGAGTCTATTTCACGGCCAATGTGAGCGATGAGGAGTTTGACCGGCATATAAAGCACCTTTTGTCGATCATGGTTAAACAACCCCGTTATGTGCTTGGTGTTGCCGATCAGGTCCCTCCCGATGGTTTGGAAAGCCGGATAAAGCGGGTAGGGGAACTTGTAGATGAATTTGGAAAGTACAGGAACTAGTCCAAAATGTAACGTATAAAATGCAAATTCAAAATGGGTGAAATAACCCTCAAATCTTATTACACCCGGCATTTTACATTTTACTGGGTTCATTTTGCAATTCATCGCATTTCAAGGATAACAACTTAAAACCAATAATCATGAGATTCACACTTTTCCCTTTTGTTTTGACCTCCCTTATTGTTTTGTCAGTTAATAGTTTCGCCCAACAGTCATTTTCTCCTGCCGATCCCGAATATTATGCCATGGAACGACAGCAGATGAGGTTCGACGATCAACAGGTCATGCTTTTCAATTACCGCGGATTTGTCTGTCCACGACAATACAGTATGACCAGCTTTACAAATGTTCAGTTCCTCCCCCTTACTGCTCCCAACTATACCTTCAATTTGAATTTTCTGGATCACAATACCGGAAAACTTGTCAGGGATGACGTCCCGGCAATCTGGGATAAATGGATCAATGAGGGGAAAGGGGAAGATCCGCTGGGATGTAATTTTCGGTCCAATTCTTCATACCTGATGGTAACCCAGGATGAAAAATGGCAGCCCAATGCCTGTTTCAGATCGGGAACTTTTCATAAGGAAATAGAGAACCAGTGGCTGAGCTACTCTGTCCGCAGCTGCACCAGTGTCTCTTATGCCAATGACGAGGTTTTTGTAAAACTGGTTCTGAGAAACAGGAAGGATAAACCGTTAAAGCTGACCCTAATCCCGCAGCAAATAGCCGGACAGATGAATTGCGACGGGATGAAAGGCTCTGCAACTCCCCATCCGGTCGATGCTTTTACCTTTGGAAGCGATCAGATGCAGGCCCGGGTTTCGTCAGATATCGAATCCACCAGCGAAAAGGGATTTGAACTGACTTTACCACAGGATGAATATGTAACGGTTTATTTTGCGGTTCAATTTTATTCACCGAATAAGCCAGCACCTCCTATCGTTCAGAAAGATATTTCGATCCGCATGAAGGCTGCTGATTCGGTAACCCGTGAAAAGCTAAGGTGGGCCTACGAAAATGTACCTAAACTTGAAAGCACCAATCAGAAACTCCAGGAATATTATTACCGCTGTCTGCTATCCGTTTTGATGTGCCGGTACGAAAATCCGAAATACATCACAAATCCTTTCTGGGCTGTCGGGTACTGGCCTTTTACGATCAGCTGGGATACCTCGTATGCCTCGGATGTGCTGGCAATGCTTGATCCGAAAAGTCTGAAAGAGGCAATCCTGACCGATTTCAGGGAAGTGAAGATGAAGAAAACCTATGTGAGCTGGAAAGGGGCGGAATGGGAAAATCTTTATATCCAGGAGCCTTTTGCCTTGCAGATTATGATTGAGGCTTATCTGAGACACACCGGAGATTATTCGCTTTTTTCGGAAAAGGCAGGCGATGCCACAGTATGGGAATGGATGCAACGATGGGTCACGGAACTGAATACCAATTACAGGAACAAGGAAGGTCTGATGGATGTGGGCTACGATACTCAAAAAATCATTGAGATCCGGACCGATGGCTATAATCATGTGGTTCCTATCGTGAATGTACTGACTGTTCACCTGCTTTACCGGATGTCGGAATGGGCCGGTTTATTGAATGATGGGAATGGGAACGAGTATCTCCGGGATGCCGATAAACTCAGGGGACTAATGTCAGAACGGCTCTGGAATGAGCAGGAGGGGTGGTTTGACAACCTTTATCCGGACGGTACCAAAGAGGCTATCTGGACCGATCACCTGTTCGATGCACTTGGGACCGACTATTTGACAGGCAGCCAGGTGAATAAACTGGTCAGCCATTTAAGAGAAGGGGAATTCCTGGGTAAATACGGGATTTATTCCATTGCCAGGAAAGATAGTGTACACTGGGATCTGATTGATTCAGACTGGGGTGGCGGAGGACAATATGCCGGGATGCCAGGTCGGATCTCCCGCAACCTCTACAAACAGGGATTCCCGGAGCTGGGATGGGAAATCCTTAAACGAAATATGGGATATATTGAATTCTTCCCCTATCTTCCTCAAAATCCACGTACAGATGCCCCGATTCAGGACCGCTCTTCGATGCCGCTGGAGATCTCTGCCGGTGCAGGGATGGAAGCCATCATTTTTGGAACTTTTGGAATAACTATCGATAAAGAGAGGTTGACCATCAAACCAAATACGCATGAAGAACTGGGAATCTCCACACTGAGGGATTTTAAATTCAGAGGAAAATCCTATTCCATCCAGATTGACAAGCGGACTTTTTCGGTTTTCCGGGATGGGAAGGCAATTGCGACAAAGCAGTTTGGTGAGTCAGTTGTAATGCAGTAAACTTTTATATGAAATAGAGATCCAAAGATTTCGAGGATTTAAATTTTAACCAGCAGGGAATCGGCTTTTTCAAGTGGACACTGATAATATTTTGACTGATTTAAATTGAATTTTAGCTTATAAAAACAAGTAATCCTTTAATTGATTATTTTGTCCCGCAATGTATGAAAGGACCGTTTACCAACTAAATTAAACGATTATGAAATCAATTAAGCTCAATCCTGGATGGCGTCTTGGAACTATTTTTTTGGTTGGAATTTCGCTCTCAATTGGCTGGGGAATCCGGGGAAATACTGGCCATTGTGGAGCTGAATTTGCCGGATGCCTTGCGGCAATCACCGTTGCTGCACTTTCAGGCAGGGAGGATTGGCGGAATAGGATTCCCTATTTTGCATTTTTTGGAGCCTTAGGCTGGGGCTTTGGAGCTACCCAATCTTATATGCAGGTTCTTTCTTATACCGATAGCGGGCATGCCCTTTCTCAGTGGTATGGCTATATGGCTATTTTTTATATTGGGTTTTTATATGTCGGATTAGGCGGAGCAGGTACAGCATTTGCTGCTGTAGCTTCCAGGGAGAGGATGGTGAATATTTTTAAACCAATATTATTTGTTTTCGGTGCCTGGCTTTTTTTAGACCTTATCGAAGAACCTCTTGCCCACCTGTTGCAATCGGCTACATTTGATACTAACGCGTTACGTCACAATAATCCATTATACTGGTTCGATTCGCACTATATGGAAACGCTCTTTGCCTTCATTGGTGTTGCAGCGTATGACCTATATGAACGTAAGGGAGTGTTTGACCGATTATTACTTCCTGTTTTTGCCGCCGTCGGAGCACTGTCAGGCTGGGTAATTCAGTTGTTATTAAGTGCTGCCGGCTTGACAGATAAGCTGGCTTCTTTACTGACCTATCAGTTGGGCGATCCGTCGTATCTTAATCCTGCCACTGGTCTGCCTGCTTATAAGGCCTCCGATTTATTGAACAACTGGCCTCAATGGTTTAGTGATTATCCTCAGCATCTCGGCTGGTTTCTTGGTTTAATACTTGGAATTTTAATTTATTTCCTTCTCTATGGAAAATTTAGAAATGGGGCTTCCTTAATTACGTATATGTGCAGTGGATGGTATATTGCTTTTCTGGCATTGCCGGTTTTGGGCAGCCTTTTCTTTGTCCATTATGGCGGTATTCGGATGACTCCGCCCAGATCCGATAATTGGGCGGGTGTTACAGGCCTTTTTATCGGCACCAGCCTATGGATGTGGCGCAATAATCTGCGTCCTGTAGCCGTTGCTTCTCTGATCAGCGGAACAATTGGAGGACTTGGATTTGCGGGGGTGCAATGGATCCGGCAAATATTGGTTTCCTTTGGAAATCCCCGGATTCTTGAATATAAAGGTGTTCTACCTGGTAGTGAGGAATTTAAATCCATTGCCTCCTCCTGGGCCAGATGGCAGGGCCAAAACTGGCACAGCTTTTTGGAACAGGGCTATGGTTTTGTGAATGGGGTCGCCATTGCCGTCACACTGGCTTTTCTGGCATCACGGATAAAACTTCATACTGATGAGAAGGATTCTGGAGGTCAATCCAAAGGACGATGGACCCGGGCTTTCTCCGCGTTATTTGTCATGCTTGTTTTAACCTATTATAATGTACTTAAGAACGTGGAATTTTGGAGTGATCATTTAAACCCTGATATTTGGAAACGGATCATTCCGCATGCAGGAGGAGCTACGGAAACAGTGCCTGCCCTGTGGGATTTTCCCTATATTGGCCGTTTACCCGGGATTGATTTTTTAAACATGACACCAACCGGATGGTTTAACTTTACCTGGTTATTATTGGTGATCGGCTGCATAGTGATCGTTGTGCGTCACTACAGATCACCGCTGGCAATTATTCCCAAGAGTTCCCTGGCTAAAGGACAACTGATTTTTCTTATTTTACTTTGGATTATGGTTATTGGTAATTTCGAAATGGCATTAACCGGATGGAATCCAATCAGGATGATCACAGAATGGGTTATTTTTGTTAATGCTTTAATTGCGACTGTGCTCGTCCTCCTATTGCCAAGGGAAGATGAAACCGTTATCATTATCGAAGAAGAAAATTATAAGCCAATCTACAGACGATTATGGATAAAGGCAGTTGCGGCTCTATTGATTTCAAGTGTATTATTTTTTACTTCAATCCGAATGATCTATCATTATCCGGCCTATGAAAAATTGAATTTTAAACAATATCAAACCAGGTTTGGACCTGAAGCAAACTGGAGAAGAACGCCACATCTTAAAAATGAGAAAGAACACTAATACTGGGTTAAATCAGTTAAAATAGAGTTGTATGATTTCAAAATTAATGGTCTCCCTGTTCATTCTCCTGGTTAGTTCTGAGTTAATAGCCTCATCATCAGATACTCAGGTTTTCGTTTCAGGAACGGATGGTCATAAAAGTTACCGGATACCGGCAATTATTACAGCTCCCGACGGAGCCTTGCTCGCCTTTGCCGAAGGGAGGGTAAACGATTCCGATGACTTTGGAAATATTGAAATTGTTTTAAAACGAAGTACGGATCGAGGGAAAACCTGGGGTCCTATGACCGTTGTTGCAAAATATGGTGAACTCCAGGCTGGCAATCCGGCACCCGTGGTTGATTTACTGGATCCCCGTTTTCCCAAAGGGAGGATTTTTCTTTTTTATAATACCGGGACTAAAAGCGAAGGTGAAGTCAGAAATGGAAATGGAGTTCGGGAAGTTTGGTATAAAACTTCGGTAGATAATGGTAAATCATGGTCTGAACCCGTAAATATCACCCTTCAGGTTCATAAACCGAATCAACCCGGAATAAATCCGACTTATCATTTCATCGAAGACTGGAGGTCATATGCCAATACGCCAGGACATGCCATGCAATATTCCGCTAAACCCTATCTGGGACGAATTTTTGTAGCTGCAAATCACTCAGAACAAAATCCAAAAAGCCCGAAGGTAGATTATTTTGCCCATGGATTTTACACGGATGATCACGGAATATCCTTTAAACTGAGTGAAACAGTTCCTTTGGCAGGGAGTAATGAAAGCAGTGCTGCTGAGCTTTCCAATGGCGCCCTGATGTTGAACAGCAGAAATCAGAAGGGTGACATCAGGGAAAGAATTGTGGCAATCAGCAGAAATGGCGGGACGTCATGGGACACCCTCTATTTTGATCATCAGCTGCCTGATCCGGTTTGCGAAGGGAGTATCCTCAATGTTGGGAAAAAGAATGGGAAAAACAGGTTGGCTTTTTGCAATCCCGCTGAACGGGATGACCGGAACAACCTGACTCTGCGAATCAGTTCGGATGAAGGGTTGACTTGGACCCAAACTATTCCGGTCGATAACAACCCGGAACAGAAAAAATTATCCTATACCGCCTATTCAGATATCGTTTCAGTCGGTAAAAACAAGATTGGGGTGTTGTATGAGAAGAGCAACTACTCACTGATTGTATTTAAACTCATGAAATGGAAATAGTAAAGACCAGAATTACATTACTTTGCCAGGTTAAGTGTCCAAATTCACGTTAATTTGGCAGGTTCTGCATACAAATTCTCATAAAGTAGTAAATATCCGGCTATGAATTTAAATGGAAACTACGGAAATTAACTGCTCAAAAGATTTAAAAGGAAACTTATGCGAATTCTGATTTTGAAGTGATTTCGAACGATAACTATCTGGGATTTTTAACCTGGAATTAATGTAATTATATGAAAATGAGAATTTTAAATTTTACCATTTCACTTTGTCTCCTTTTTATAGGTTTAAATGCATCTGCAAGGCCTAAGCATAAGGTGAATCTCATTCAGATCGATTCTTTAACGATTGAATCCATCTTTCCCTTCCAAAGGCAACATTGCCACGGTTCAACGATTGTGGAGCTTCCAAACAAAGACCTGCTTGCTGCCTGGTTTCAGGGAAGCGGGGAGCGGACTTCGGATGATGTGGCAATTAAAGGGGCCCGTTATAACCATAAAACAAAAAAGTGGGGCGATCCCTTCATAATGGCTGACGTTCCCGGTTTTCCAGATATCAATCCTGTACTCTTTGTCGATAACCAGGAGAGGCTCTGGTTATTCTGGTACACTGTTATGGCTTATCAATGG
>Ga0364914_10064_pt1 | contig 45786 bp, 44 predicted proteins | sample ExccelJu500001D3_3_FD_206954 | JGI IMG/M metagenome (GOLD analysis project Ga0364914, IMG submission 206954) | Enriched cells from Trout Bog Lake Hypolimnion, Wisconsin, USA - BchlTB.June25.5000.01.D3 | ecosystem: Environmental > Aquatic > Freshwater > Lake > Hypolimnion/Profundal zone | place... | reverse complement strand
GAGTCAACAATAATTTCGTGATTTGGCGTGCATCTACGGCGCCCTAAACCAGATTAAAAGGGTAATCACCGTATTTTATGCGGTGATTACAGATGTGCTATTCGTCTCAGGCTGCATTGAAGGAGGGACTTAGGGACTAACACGCTGAGATGAAGGCCTTTCTAAGACGTTCTACCGCTTTTTCTAACACACTCATACTGGTTGCAAATGACAGTCGCATAAACCCATCACAGCCAAATGCAGAACCAGGAACCAAAGCAACGCCAGCTGTGCTAATTAAATGCTCAGCAAGCTGAACATCGGTATTTATTTCTGGCATGCGATCGATAATATCTTGAACACGGGCAAAGCAATAAAAGGTGCCATCACCAAGCGCACACTGGATCCCTTGAATAGAATTTAGGCTTTCAACCAAGTAATCATGGCGTTTTTTAAATGTCGCTACCATTTCTTGGGTAAAGGATAAACCACCACATAAGGCGGCTTCTGCCGCCGCTTGAGCGATTGAAGTAGGGTTAGATGTACTTTGGCTTTGAATGTTATTCATCGCTTGAATAAGCGCTGCTGGGCCGCAAGCATATCCAATGCGCCATCCTGTCATCGAATATGCTTTAGAAACGCCGTTAAGTATCATCGTTCGATCATAAAGCTCAGGGCATACCATGACTAAGTTACAAAATGGCTCTTTGGTCCATAAGATATGCTCATACATATCATCTGTCGCAATCAGTATTTGTGGGTATTTTAATAATACTTTAGCGAGGGCTTTAAGCTCATCTCGGGTATAAGACATGCCGGTAGGATTAGAAGGGCTGTTGATGATCACTATTCGTGTTTTTGGTGTGATTGCGGCTTCTAATTGTTCAGGGGTAATTTTAAAGCGCTGTTGGATATTGGTTTGTACAATCACGGGTTTGCCATCAGCGAGTAATACCATATCGGGATAGGAAACCCAATAAGGGGCAGGGATAATGACTTCATCACCTTCTTGGATCATGGCTTGCATCAGGTTATAGATGCATTGTTTTCCACCAGTTGAAACCGTAATTTGGTTCAGCGGGTAGCTAAGCGCATTAAAATGCTGCATTTTTTTTGCAATAGCTGTTTTTAAGCTAGGGATCCCATCGACTGCAGTGTATTTCGTTTTGCCATCATGAATGGCTTTAATAGCCGCTTCCTTAATATAATCAGGTGTGTCAAAATTAGGCTCTCCGGCGCCAAGACTGACAATATCGTGGCCAGCTGCTTTCATTTCGGCGGCACGTTGAGTGACTGCCAGCGTGGGAGAAGGTTTAATGCGTTTTACCCGGTTTGAAAGTTGAATATCCAATTTACTGCCCTCATCATCTATAAAGACCCAATACTATGCCATAAGCATCATAAATTGATAAGAATTCGCGAGAATAAAAGACATGAAAAAACAGTTTAATGAGCAAAAAATTTAAATTAGAAACCGCTTTTGCCCCAAGTGGTGATCAAGCGCAAGCGATTAATGCGCTAACGACAGGGCTCAATGAAGGGGTTCAATTTCAAACGTTATTAGGGGTAACAGGCTCGGGTAAAACGTTTACAGTGGCTAATGTCATTTTAAATGTCGATCGTCCCACCCTTGTATTGGCACCCAATAAAACACTTGCAGCGCAATTGTATGGCGAAATGAAAACATTTTTTCCCCATAATGCTGTTGAGTATTTTGTTTCTTATTATGACTATTATCAACCTGAAGCCTATGTTCCTTCATCAGATACCTATATTGAAAAAGACGCTTCTGTCAATGAACATATAGAACAAATGCGCTTATCCGCGACCAAAGCATTATTATCTCGCCGCGATGTCATTATTGTGGCCACTGTTTCGGCTATTTATGGTTTAGGTGATCCGCAATCGTATTTAAGCATGATGTTACATTTAAGTAAGGGCGAACAAATTGATCAGCGTCATATTTTACGCCGTTTAGCTGAATTACAATATACACGTAATGATGTTGAGCTTCATCGCGGATGTTACCGAGTACGCGGTGATGTCATTGATGTGTTTCCTGCAGAATCTGATAAATTGGCCGTTCGAATTGAGTTGTTTGCTGATGAAATTGAGGCTCTTCGTCTGTTTGATCCTTTAACAGGGCACATTGAACAGGATCTGCCGCGCTGTACCATTTTTCCCAAAACCCACTATGTAACACCACGGCAACAAATTTTAGATGCGATTGAGTTTATCAAGCAAGAGTTAAAAGAACGGTTAAAAGAACTGAATAGTTTAAATAAATTAGTGGAAGCACAACGGTTACAAGAGCGGACACAATATGATATCGAAATGCTATTAGAGCTTGGTTATTGTTCAGGCATTGAAAATTATTCTCGATACTTATCAGATCGTAAAGCAGGCGATCCCCCACCAACCTTAATCGATTATCTGCCCAAAGATGCGATCATGATTTTAGATGAATCGCATGTGATGGTACCCCAGTTAGGTGCGATGTATAAAGGCGATCGTTCACGAAAAGAAACCTTAGTAGAATATGGCTTTCGTCTACCCTCAGCGTTAGATAATCGGCCATTAAAATTTAATGAATTCGTTAGTATGATGGGTCAAACTATTTTCGTTTCTGCAACCCCGGGTGATTATGAAATTCAATTGTCGGGTAGCCCCGTTGAACAAATTGTGCGCCCAACCGGTTTAATTGATCCAGAAATTATTGTTCGATCACAAGCAACGCAAGTTGATGATGTATTATCAGAAATTAATCATCGGGCGCAATTGGGTGAGCGTGTTTTAATTACGACATTAACAAAACGCATGGCAGAAGATTTATGTGATTATTTATCTGAACATCGCGTTAAAGTACGCTACTTACATTCAGATATTGATACAGTAGAACGAGTAGAGATTTTACGAGATTTACGCTTAGGGGTATTTGATGTGCTCGTGGGGATCAACCTATTGCGCGAAGGTTTAGATTTACCAGAAGTATCGTTAGTTGCCATATTTGATGCAGATAAAGAAGGTTTTTTACGCTCTAACCGATCACTTATCCAAACGATTGGACGTGCAGCAAGGCATATCAATGGCACAGCCATTATGTATGCTGATAAAATAACCTCAGCAATGCATTATGCAATCAGTGAAACACAGCGACGTCGAGAAAAGCAAAAAAAATACAATGAAGAACATAACATCACGCCAACCTCGGTGAAAAAAGCAGTTGCTGATATTTTACAGGGTGCGTATACAATAAAGGTAACGTCTACCCAAAAGCGGTTGAAAAAATCAAGAAAACAAGATATTAGCGATCCGATGGTTGATGAAATACGAGAACACATTGGAAAAATAGAAGTATTATCAACCTTAGAAATGAGCCGTTTATTAAAAAAATGGGATCTTAAGATGTATGAGCATGCGCGCAATTTAGATTTTGAGCGGGCGGCGCTTTTGCGTGATGCGATCCAAGCATTCAAAGAAGCGAAGTTCAAAGCAGAAGGTTGAATACAGGTTCAACCGCCTATCTTCTCATTCAATCCGAATATCACTTAAATCATGTTAGCAAGTTGAAATACATGAGTTATTTTGGTAAAGTACCCATCCATTTACGGGAGTAATCATGCGTTATACTTTAGACACTACTAAAACAAATATCAAAGCCATTGAATTAGCTTGGGCTGCTGTCGATAATGAAATATTTGCGGTGCAGCAGCAATTGGCCTATTTTCAAAAGTGGTCCGGCAGTCAGGATGATATTCAGAATTTAATGCATGATCTCAAGCAATTAATGGCTTTGGAAAAGGTTTTGGATCTTCTGTGTCAATTTAGTTCTCCTGTTTTTCCAATAACCCCTGAATTCTATGATTTGCTTTTTGTTCATAAAGGAATAATAAAGGAGTTAAAACCCTTAGTTGCTCAATGTGTTTGTATTTCTGAAGAGCCCAAAAAAGAACTTCAAAGTGAGGGTTCTGATGTTGATGGGAATGATTCTGACTATGAAGAAGGTTCGGATGGTGAAGAAGAGAAGGCCAAAGTAGATTTAATGCCCCGAGAAAGAGAATTGCAAGGTGGTAATGCTGCTCGTGTTGATGGGAATGATTCTGACTATGAAGCAGGCAGTGATTCTGAAGAAGAAATGGGCGCACTTTTGCAAGATGAAATGCCACTCGAAATATTGACACAACGGTTTTTACAAATATACATAGCAAAGCGGGAAAGGGATGAAGACAATTTTAGGCGAAGAAAGGGCGATACCCATCATTATCGAAAAAGAGCTATTGTGAACCATTTTATTAATACTCGGGCACAGGAAGAACAAGCAGGAGCAGATCCTCATGTTGCCACTGACAGTGAGCGTGCGGATAGAAACAAATCAGGACTTCACAGTAGTGCGTGATCTTTTTCAATACCCAAATCAGTGAGGCTGGACTATCCTGCTGGATCAGTCTGCTTCACTTTATTCATGATCAGCGGTGGCAATTTAATTTCAATATGTAAGTCTTTCAACTGATGCGGCATCACTTCGCTGGGCGCTTGCATGAGCAGATCTTGTGCTTGTTGATTCATCGGAAATGCTGTTACTTCACGAATATTGGGCTCATTCGCTAAAAGCATAACAATGCGCTCAATGCCAGGTGCACAACCGCCGTGTGGAGGGGCGCCATATTTAAATGCATTTAATAGCCCACCAAATTGTTTTTCCACCTCTTCTTTGGTATAGCCCCCAATTTCAAATACTTTATACATGACATCGGGTAAATGATTACGGATTGCACCACTACAAAGTTCAATACCATTGCAGACGATATCATATTGATGTGCTTTAATAGTTAACGGATCTTGAGTCAATAAACTTTGCATCCCGCCTTGAGGCATTGAAAAAGGATTATGAGAGAAATCAATTTTTTTCTTATCTTCGTCATATTCATACATGGGATAATCAACGACCCAGCAGAATTCAAAACGGTTTTTATCGACTAATCCTAATTCCTCACCCAGTTGATTTCGTACAAGTGCAGATAATTTTTCAGCAGCTGGTTTTTGTGCACAAACAAAGAATACCGCGTCGCCATCGCTGACGTTCGCCTGTATTTTAAGTCGCTTCAATCGATCTTCATCTAAAAATTTCGCAATGGGGCCTTTTGCTTGATCATCTGCAAAGATAATATAGCCTAAGCCAGGGGCGCCTTGTTGAATGGCCCAACCATTCATTTTATCAAAGAAACTGCGTGGCTGGGTGGCCGTATTTTTTCCTTGAATAGCACGTACAATAGCCCCTTTTTCAATTGCTTTAGTAAACGCATTGAAGTTAGATCCTTGAAAAACATCAGTGACATCAGAAATCAATAAGGGGTTTCTCAAATCAGGTTTATCACAGCCATATTTGAGCATGGCTTCATCATATTTGATCCGAGGAAAGGGGGTTTTGCTAACCTGGCGGCCGTCAGCAAATTCAACAAATACATCATGCAGTACAGGCTCTATGGCTTGAAAGACATCTTCTTGCGTCACAAAAGACATTTCCATATCGAGCTGGTAAAACTCACCAGGGGAGCGATCAGCACGCCCATCTTCATCTCTAAAACAAGGTGCAATTTGGAAATATTTATCAAAACCGGACACCATTAACATTTGCTTAAACATTTGTGGTGCTTGGGGTAATGCGTAAAATTTACCAGGATGCAATCGACTCGGTACTAAAAAGTCACGCGCACCTTCAGGAGAACTGGCGGTTAAAATAGGCGTTTGGAATTCTAAAAAGCCTTGATCAATCATGCGCCGCCTTAAGGAAGAAATGATTTGTGAGCGCAATATAATATTTTTGTGCATTTTTTCGCGTCGTAAATCTAAAAAGCGATAACGCAATCTGGAGTCTTCTGGAAATTCTTGATCGCTATTAACTTGGATCGGTAGCACATCAGCATGAGAATTGATTTCCAGGGTATCCACATCAATTTCTATTTTGCCAGTTGCCATTTTAGCATTAATGGTATCTTGCGTACGTTTTATAACTTTACCAGTAATAGTGATGACACTTTCATATCGTGCATTATTTGCTGTTTCAAAGGCGTTTGATCCCGTCTTGATCACACATTGGGTTATGCCGTAATGATCTCTTAAATCGATAAAAAGTAAGTTGCCATGATCACGTCGACGATGGCACCAGCCAGAAAGGCGTACTATTTTGCCTTCGTCGCTTAAGGTTAGTTCACTGCAAGTATGTGTTCGATAAGGATGCATCGTTTTTTAAACTCACTTTAATATTAATATCAGCAACTCATTTGAACGAAAGAGTTTACAAAAACCCGTCAAAGATTGCGAGTGTTAAAAGCTTTAGTTGCATTGCTTGAGTAAAACAGGTATCTTTTTCCCACCTATTTTAGGCGCGTAGCTCAGTGGTAGAGCACCACCTTGACATGGTGGTGGTCGGTGGTTCGATCCCACTCGCGCCTACCAAGTTTACTGTAAGTATTTGAAGCTTCCCTCTCTTGAAGAAACCCGAAACAGGGACACTTTAGCGGTACACTTCAGAGGTTTTTATGCGAAATACGCAGTACTTACAGCGCTCACCTTACAACAATGGAATGGACCCACCCACCTTTTAAAATCGGCTTCTAAGAGCCAAAATGGTGATGTTTTATTACCATTTAACAAAAGACGGGGGGTCCAATGGACAAGACTACAATAGTAGGCATCGATCTTGCAAAAAATGTGTTTCAATTACATGCAATTAATGCAAAAGGGAGGAAAAAATTCGGGCTGGCAATTCGAATATTCGCAATCCTATTTTGATCTCGTTTATTGCAAAGGGATTATTGCCATATAAGGGTTTGGGATCTGGAATTAAGAGAGCCTTAGAGGCATGGCCGAAGATTGATTTTCTAGATGATAGGGAAGGATGCCTCTTCATAGCAACTGTACACCGAAGCGAAGAGATGCTTATAGCAAAAGGTACGGAGAAAAGTACGGAGAAAACCGGTAAAAGTACGGAGAAAATCGAGATAAGTACGGAGAAAACTAGGGGGGGTATGGAGAAAATAGAGGAAAGTGGGGAGAAAACTAAAGAGGTGATATTACACCTTCTGACTCAGAATCCTAGAACAACAATTAAGGAACTATCGGAAGCAATTCAACTAACAGCTAGCGCTATTGAGAAACAACTAAGAAAACTGAAAAGAGAGGGCAAAATTGAGCGACTTGGTCCCGATAAGGGGGGATATTGGAAAATCAAATGATTGATTTGGTTCAAAAAAAATCATTATCCACGTACAGATGGTTTAGGCTTTATTTTTCTGACAAAGTAATTCATTATACAAACGCTCAAACTCAATGTAGAGAGTATGTAAAAAATTTTGTGTCTGAGGGATCTTTTCAAAAATCCTGTGATATCTGCCACAGGGGCTCGATTATAACCCATTCCCAAATTCAATAACAAATCGGTTCATCGCCTCTTTCCAATAGCGTATAGGCATGGTCCATTTTTTGGCTATGTTATTCAGGGAGAGGTAAATTTGTTTAAACATAGCGTCATCTCCCGACTTCCGCACTTTTTACAACTAAAAATGGCCAGAACCCAGTAAATACAGGGCCTTGGCCTTTTTAGGCACTACATTATTTTAAATTGGTTTGATTGATAAATTACAGATAGACTGTGGCATCTAAGGAGCGAGCTATATCGTATGTCCTATAAATTTTTCTGGCTTCATTTGTAAAACGACCAGGAACACGATATTTATCGCCCGTTTTTTTGTGAACAAAAATAGTTGCTTGCACCCCTTTTAGGGCCTCAATAATCTTTTCTGGGCTTAGCTTATTAATTAAACCTGCTCGATAATGAAGGTGTTTCAAAACAGCAAAAGTCATATAGCAAATAGCGATGTGGGCATGAATACGTTCTGGTTTCCAATGAAATATAGGGCGCATTTTTAACAGATGTTTATTGGTGCGAAACGCATCTTCTATTACCCACAAATTTGAGTATTTAGCTAATATAAAATTTACAGATGCATCTTTAATATTAGTAATTACCCCATGCATTCCATCCCAGCCAGCATCATTAGCGATCTTGTTTTGATCTAAAACTGTCTGCGAACTATCATTAGTGGTGGTAAATTTTTTTATACCCTGATTTGTTATTGCTTTCTTAGTTGCACCTTTTTCAGCACCTAATTGCTTACGAATTTTCTGGACCACTTCCTCACGTTTTTTGCTGTCCCGTTCTGCACGCCGGGTCTTATAATTTGTAATTAATCGACGCCCTTTATAATCAAACTCGCCCACCCAAGCTAGCTCATCTTTGATCAAAGTTATCGCGTAATTTTCTTCATCCAAAATTTGATTCTTTAACTTGTCTGACAACCCTCTCAATTTTGCGGCAACTACATATTGAAAATTATTCATTTCCAATAATTTTAGATTATCTTCGCAAAACATAGCACGGTCGCCCACAAAGCAAACAGATTCTATAGAGAAAAGAGTTCGCCACTTTTCTATAGCAGCAATCAAGGTTCTTACTTCGGCTCGATTCCCCTCAAATAACTCATAACCTATCGGCAAGCCTTCTGCGTTGGTTGCCAATGCCAGGACTACCTGCGTGGTGTTGAATCGATGGTCTTTGCTATAACCGAACTCCCTTAATTCATCTGTAGTAACCGATTCGAAATAAAGAGTAGTAACGTCAAATAAAAGGACCTCTATCCCTTCTTTGAATAAGGATAGGGTTTTATTAAAAGTTACTCTTTTTATATCATTGATTTTTTCATGAACCTTATCCATTAAGCGATAAATAGCATCGAGAGAATATAGTTTTCCAAAATCATTCTCTAAAATTGATTGGGCTTTATGCTTGCTGGTTGCATTGGACAGTCGTGCAAGAACAATATCACGTAATAAGGTATTATCTCGCGTGTTTTTAAATAAATTGGAATAGCCAAGATCATTGAAAACAACGGTTCCAACCTCGTCAATGCCTTCTATAACACGACGTTCCTCCACGATCATATCTAATGTAACTTGATTGGGTGGTAAAACATCCTCAATGCGTTTTTTAATCGGGCGGCCAACCTTTGCTGGGCTTGATGGATAGGTGTCACCGAATAAATCGGTTTGAATAGAATTTATAGCTGATAATTTTAAGATAATTTCTTCGGCAAGATGCTTTAGTTTTTGCTCTTCTGCCTCGTCCATCGCAATGCCAACATAACGAACCGTTTTTTGCTTTACTTTGTCACCTACTCGATAGCTTTCAACAATCTGAATAGATTTACGTGGGCTATTTGGAGTTGTTTTAACACGAACAAACAAAATTAAATCCTTCTATTTTTTACAAAACGAAGAATATAAAAAAGAAAATAAAGTGTCAAATATTTTTAATTCACTACGCACTACAATTTTAAATTTTTCAAAAATAGCCTAGTTATCCACAGAAAAATGATCAAAGTCTTGATTTTACGGGCTTCAAAAGAGAAATTTTAAGGGGAAATATTAAATGTTAGAGAGTTAAACTGCGGAAGTCGGGCGAATTGCTCGTCTCATTCGTCTCTGTTTATTAAGTCCTGCGCCATACTACCAGATATTTATTGCTTAATCACACTTAGCGTGAAGAATTTGCTATTGGATTTAATTTTTGATAATAGCAGTAATTAATTTGGTAATCAGTGATTCTAATCTAATAATTGTAGGAATAACTTGTTGTACTTGTTCAGTTCCAATAGCACGTTGATCAGATTTATTGTCTGCATTGCAGGCACGTTTTATATTATAGGCCATCCAATTAAGCCAATTTCCCAAAACACCGTAAAAAGCTGCGTGTAATTGTTTTTCATCAATTGTTCCGCCCGCGGTCTGGTAAGTTCTGATCATTTCAATAAAAAGTAATGGATTAAAATTTTCAGTGGTGATCCCGCTCCAATTGAGGGATGTGTCAGTTATTTCATAAGTAGGATTCAATTTACGTGCGGATTCCCAATCAATCAGGATAGGAGCATCATTTTGATCCCATAAAACATTTTTTTGATCCAAATCACCATGGCTGACAACAATACTCTCTTTCAATAACGGTATTGCATTATGATAAACATTGTTGATTGCAGCAATTCGATTTTGATTTTCTTTCAAATTATCGGCGAATGGACACTGAAAAGATATTGCATTATTTATCAGCTGAATAATTTTTTTCATCGGATGAATATCAAATTCAGGGGCAACGATTTCAGGAATATCCAAATTGATTAGGTGCATTTTTGCAAGTAATTTTGATATCTGCAAAGCGTGTCTTTCAGATATCGCATCTTTATCAAGGGCTTTGGCATCGACCCATGGATAAATCAGGAATCCTGTACCAGAAATTTCTATAAGATGTTTCCCTTGTATTGCCAAAGCATTAACAGCGGGAATACCGTGATGTTTAAATTTATCTGCAATTTGCTCAGTTAGCGCATATGTTTTTTTTACCGCTTTTGTGAGTTTTATATCTTTGGATAATTGTTTAATTGCGTAAGTTCCTTTATTTGTTTCAAGTTTCCACATGAGATGCAATAATCCACCTGTGATCGGTAGGGGATTGTCAACGGGCTCACCAAGATTGAATTGTGTGCAGATCTCTGATATGGAATCTTTATTCATGTTCAGTTAATTCCTCCGAGTATGAATCGCTATCTGCTTTTGATTTTATTTTATCAAATGTCCTATTTGAGTTGACTATACGGCCATTGACAACATTTGGGGGTTCATGATACTCCCCCAAACATACATACTTTTGATTATGGGTAATTTTATGCCAAAAGATTTTTTTTCATGATAGTAGTTAATAGGAAATTCTTGGGGCATCCAATAAACATGTGTTTTTTGATCGTCAGTTTCTACAATTATAAGTAGATTACATCCCATCCTATCCCATGCTTTCCCATTTACAAGATATGCTGTTGTGATATTACGATTGGTGATAGCTATGGGTTTACTTTTAGCACGTTTAAGGATACCGTCAGTATCTTTTTTAAATTCAGTAATACTTACGGAAGATTTTGCTTTAAATTTACTCATAAATTAACTTTGATCATCATATTTAAAAATTAAGCTGTTGTTTGATACTCTCTAAAGGAAGGAAAAGCGATAGTTCTATTTTACTATCCAAAAATCCGTAACGTTGATAAAAAACTTTTGCTTTATCATCTATGGCATGAACAAGAAGCCCACGTACAGCCGCTATTCTGGAAGCTTCAATTGTTTTAATTAAAGCTTCCTTTAAAAGATGTTTTCCAATGCGTTTTTCTTGCCATTTTAAATCAACAGCAAGCCGACCTAAAATCATAACAGGTATCCTTTCTGGTGCATTTGTTTTAAAACTTCTGGTCATTTCATCGCGATTAACACTGCCATAGACGAGGGTGTAGTAAGCAATAATGTGTTTATCTTTACACACAACCCTTGTGGTGGAGAACTTATTTTGATTTTCTAATGCACGAGATTTAAGCCAAGTATTTAATGTATCATTACCACAATCAAAATCGTTCAGTACATGTTCTTCTGATATTAGCTCAGGTGCACTTATTTCTCCCACGGTGCTTTCTCTTTAAGCAGGGCTTTTAATGCGGGTATTCCTTTTGGGGGAGCATCCAACATTTTTTTAAAGGCATCAAAGTCTTTATCGCTTAAAAAGAAATCTTGTCTATCAAGAAGATCATTTTCAACTGCCCGGGTAACGGCATCGATGATATAGCTAGTGCGATCAGAATGAGGGCGTAACTTGACAGCTTGATCTAAAAGGGCAAGATTTTTAACTGGATATTTCAAGTTAACAACCTTTTTTTCAACAGATTTTTTATTTTGGGGTATCTTACGCCCAGATTCCATAAAATCACCTATGTATACGTTGTATATATAGTAACTATATACCAAGATGTATACGTTGTATACATCATTCGTCAAGTAAATACTGAGTTTAAGGTTAGAAACAGCCCTTGCGCATACACTTCTTACAGGGTGCTTCCAGTGGTACACTTTCATCTAGTCCTTCATGCAGAAGATTGATTTTTATCAGGAAATTCACGTAAAAATTATTAAGATAGACGTGCAACATAATGCTTGCGCCGCTGATCTAATTTATTCATAAACATCGGCTCTAATTTTTGTGGGCTCTTCTAAGATCTTTAATATCTCAGTGGCACAGTATACTTTCCCTCGTTTGTTCTCAGTTGTCTGTTTTACAATTCCAGCAGCTTCAAGCTTTTGAATGGCTCTTTGCGCGGTGCTATACGCAGTAATATTTAATTCCTCTTTAATCTTATTTGTAGTGAAATAAGGATTAACAGCTAAATATTCAACAATGGATACTGGAACAGATGATGCAGGAGTTGCAACCAGTATTTTCCATTGAGTTAAAAGATCATTGATTCGCTCAGCGCGCGATAAGACATCTTCAGATTGAACTGCGACACCATTTAGAAAGTAGATTAGCCAATCTCGCCATGTGCCTTGTGAACTGACGTTATAAAGCTGCTTATAATATTCATCACGAGTTGCTTCAAAAAACGCACTTAAATATAAAAGTGGAGAAGGCAACATTTTTTGTTCAATAAGCAATAATGTAATTAAAAGTCGGCCTATACGCCCATTGCCATCTAAAAAGGGGTGAATCGCTTCAAACTGATAATGACAAAATGCGATATGGATTAAAGGTGGTAATTGTCTGTCATGTAAAAAATTTTCTAATTCACCTAAGCAATCCATCAGATTGTCAGAGGGGGGTGGGACAAATTTTGCTGTATTCAGTGTGCAGCCAGGGGGCCCAATCCAATTTTGAGTTGTCCTAAAGTATCCTGGTGTATAATGAGATCCTCTAACACCTTTCATTAAATGTTCGTGAATTTCTTTAATGAGACGAACATTATCTGAAGGCCTATAGTGTCTAAATGTAAAATAGAATTTTAATAACTCACAATTGACAGCTAAGGCTGCTTTAAGGCGGGAGTTTTGTATATGAAATTTAACGTCTTGTAAAAATTTTAAATAATCACTATCTGAACCTAAGGAAATTGCTTTTGACATAAAAGCACAACCCAATTAAATGTTTAAAAGCGCTATTTGGAAAAATTTAATGATTCATCTTCCACATATTTTATACCTCTTAGAAGTTTAATGCTTCAAATTATGTATGCATACAAATGCAAGCAAAATGTCCCCCAAAATCCTTTTCCTTGCGATGATAGGCTCTACGGCAGCTGAAAAAAAGATCTTCATTGGTATAGGTATCAAGCCCAACTTCTGAAATCTGATCTAAACCTAAGCATTCAAGTCGGCGTTTTACAAAACCCAACAAATCGAACAGCTTGTGGCCTTGATTTATGGACGGTCTGAAAAATGATCTGTTTTCCACTGATTTTACAATAAACTGCTCATAAAAGTCAGCGTTTACTTCGTATGATGGTTGAAGAATGCATGGACCAATTACCACGGAAATACGCTTTATTTCGGATCCTAAGAGAATCATTTTATTTACGGTCTCTTCTAATATCCCTGTAAAGCTACTTCTCCAGCCTGCATGAGCTAGTCCTATCACACCTGAATAATTATCTGCAAATAAAACAATAGGGCAATCAGCGCTATCTGAAGCAAGTACAATGTTTTTTTGCTTTGTTACCATCCCATCTGCTTCAGGAAGATCATTTTCACCCCAGGGGGCATTAACTGTAATGACATTGTTGCCATGGACATTCATTGTGGTCGCTAATGACTTAAAAGGTAATCCTAAATAAGACATCACACGCTGACGATTTTCGCGAACATTAGAGGGAGAATCTTCGCCACGGTAACAGCAATTTAGAGAGGTATATTCACCCGTGCTGATGCCACCTTGACGTGTAAAAAATGCATGTTGAACGCCTGTAATTTTCTCAAAAATAGGATCTCGAATAGCGTTTAATTGAGAAGACATTTCGCTAAGCATTTTATTGGCTTTTTCTTGAGCAGATCTTTGGGCTTCAGGCGACATCCTATTAGATAATTCACTAAATGGTCTAGCCATTGGTAAAATCCCCTGATTTTTTACTCTTAGTTGCACTCATTATTTTTTTTGTTAAAGCATCAGATTCTGTTCTTGAAAGCATATCCTTTTTGGCATTATCTGCCTTCATGTTCAAAATGGCGTCATTAGAAAATTGCTCTTTTTTATTTTTAAAATCGGTTGCTGTAATTTTAGGGATCTTAGCCATAAATTGCCCATTTATTGTTTTAAAAACTTGATTAATGCCTTTTTGAAGCCCTACTATAGGCTTCATTCTTATCACGCTTCCCAACGGCAAGAACAAGTACCAGGATCTCTTTTTCAACAACTTCATATACTAACCTAAATCCCGCAGCACGAAGCTTGATTTTGTACACATTGGTAAAGCCATGAAGTCTGTCTTTGGGGACATGGGGGGTAATTAAACGCTGTTGTAGCTTGTTTTTTAACTGCTCCCGAACGGTATGTCCTAGCTTTTCCCATTCCTTTTTGGCCTCTGGTATAAAAGCTAATTTATAAGTCATCTATAGAAACCTTGATAGCCTGATCTTTTTCTTTTTGACGTTCTTTTATAAGATCTGCAAGCTCAAGATCTTCGATAAGATCTAACATTTTCTCATAAACATCAGCAGGAACAAGATATGCGGCTGGCTTATTGTGATTAAGAATAGCTACCGGCTCCCCATTAGCGGCAAGCAACAATGCAGTAGGATTTTTCTTAAGCTCTGTTACACTCACAGACAAATTGGCAAGTATGTTTTCCATGAAATCACCTTAATAAAGAATCATATTTAGATCTAAATATAGACCTTTTAAAATATTTTTTCAATAGCCCATAAGCTTATTCAGATAAACAGTATAAGGGAATATAGGCGCTAAATGAGAAAGGATGCATATGCGCTTGTGGCTGTACAAATTAGTGGCACACTTTTGTCTAGTCCTTCAAGAAGAGAATTGATTTTCTTCAGGTATTTCAAGCACAAATCAGTCAGGTAGCGATCCCACTCGCGCCTACCAAGTCTTAATCCGATACCGTCCAACGAAGTTTAAATTTCAATAAAATCAAAAAATTACAAAGTATAGGCTGACTAACTACGTCTTTTTAATAAAGACCTTTGTGCCTTCGACGGAAATTAAAGCTGATGTTCCGCCAATACCTTCGTGCAGTGGTTTAGCCTTAGCCAACAATGCAATGAGTTTTTCATTACTAAGACAAGCCAGATTGGTTGAGGCTATGTTGTAATGATTCTGGCGAGCTTTATCAATACTCAATTCATTTTCCTAGGAGTAACCTATTTAAAAGGCTCAGCGCCCTCTTCAAGGATACTGAGATACTTACGATAAACATATATTTTATCGCGTTTTTTGCCACTAATTTCTTCTAAAATACCTGCTTTCACCATATGGTTGAGAGCGCTTCTAGCCGTTGGAGCTGTGAAAGATAATTCGCTTGCTAGTAAAGGCACTGTGATTTGAGGTAATTTTTTTAAATGTTCTAGTGTTTGCTCACAAGAGAACCTTATACGTCCCATTGCCGCAATTTTTTCAAAATCCTGCCTAAACAATTCATTAATTAGGTTGGCGGTTCTGATAGCTTGCTTTGCGGACTTAAAAATGCCATCTAGAAAAAATTCAAGCCACGTTTCCCATGTGCCCTTTATTCTCACTTCTTGTAGTAAGTCATAATACAAATGACGATTTTGTTTGAGATAAAGACTTAAATACAAAATAGGCTCATCAAGCATGCCGCTATGACAAAGAAGCAATGTAATTAATAATCTTCCTAATCTCCCATTACCATCTAGAAATGGATGTATTGTTTCAAATTGAACATGCGCAATACCTGCTCTGATTAATACAGGTAAGGTATTATCATGTAAAAAATTCTCAAAGTTTGATAAACATTGATCTAAGCGATCGATTGGGGGTGGAACAAATAAAGCGTTACCCGGTCTTGTACCACCAATCCAATTTTGAGAGCGCCTAAACTCACCGGGGAGTTTACTTGAACCGCGTCCACCAGATAACAATACCCCATGGATTTCCCGTAGTAGCCTGAGTGATAAGGGAAAATCTTCCTTAAGACGGTTTAAGCCGTAGGTGAGTGCTTTGACATAATTGGACACTTCTTCCACATCTTCTAGGGACACTTCAGGCTTTTGATGGTGTTCAAAAAGCATTAAATCAGAAAGCGAGCTTTGAGTGCCTTCAATTTGGCTCGAGAGCAGTGCCTCTTTGCGAACATACATATAGATGAAGAGCGAGGTATTCGGAATAGATTTATGCACGCTATTGAGCTCTGCCAAAGCCAGTGTGGCCTTTTCTAAATGGGGATAGAGGCCACTTAAATCGATAGGGGGATCTAGCGGTAGGGAAGGGGGCACATAAGCTTTATAAGGCTCTCCCACCACATTTTGAGTAACATATACACCTATTCTTTCATTCATAGCTATCTTTTCTTAAGTACACCTATAAAGAAAAGATACATGTTTATAATTTCTTAGTCAAGTGTTAAAAGAAAAGATAGATTTAATTATTGGAGACCATAGCTTCTGGGGCAACGGATTGATTTTTCAACTCAAATCATTCTTCTAATGCATCAATTAAATGCCATAATTTGATTAGTGCTTCATTTCTCGCTCTAAAGCTTGCAAAAACAGCTTGCTTTTTATCATCTGTAATATGGCTTGCAAATAGTACGACTCGATCATTCTTTTCAATCCAACCAACGAACCAGCCATGTTGAAGCGCTGTTTTTAGACCGTCTTTATCTAGCTGTCTGCCGTTACCTGTTTTGCCATAAAGCTTCCAACCACCTGGTAATTCCTGTACGAACATAATTTTTTTGGTCATTGCATGTGATTTTGAGCTGATGGGCAATTGGTTATCAACTAATTTTTTCAAAAATGCCGTTTGTTCTTCTGGGGAGATTTGTAACGAACTTGATAACCAAGCATTAGTGAGGCCATTATTTTTTCCTTTATCTCCAGAAAGATCTTGATTTCCATAGTCAAATTTTGAGATATAATCTTTGAATTTATTCATCCCCAGTTTTTGTGTTAGCACTTGGGAATACCAAACACAACTATCTCTCATCCATGTTCGAGGATTATGTGGTCCCTTCCAAACATTAATAAAAAGATCATAATCTTCTTTAAAAGGCCATTCAGGACGCATTTCATCCTGCAAGATCCCTGCATCATACCCCATCAGGCTGAGTGTGATCTTGAAGGTGGATTCAGGGGCATAGCGTATTTTGCAATCGCTACCTTCTTGCTTAAGAATTTGATTATTTTCCTTTGCTAAAAAGCAGGTTGTTTCTGCCATTGCTGGGGTACTAAACAATAATATAGAACTAAAAAATAAAATCGTTTTGTTCATTTTTTTCCCCTTGTTTTTATTCTTACGCATAAATGCGCGCACTATTCATAGATTTGTATTTTTTCTTATAACTCAGTTATAGCTAAAGATCTTAATGTTCCGAATCATTTTCAATGGATTTCAAAATAATATCAACTCGTTCCATAATGGGTGCCGCTGGGACCATTACGCATTCATAGTCAAATTTCTTGTAGACATCTAAGTGTATCTGTTCAAACCGCAATGAATCTTCAAAGCTTATTTTTCTAGCATCTGTGTTTGTGATAAACCCTAAATTTTCAACAAAGAAAACGCGCTTTTCATAAATACGATGTTGATGGATCCGTTCTATTTCATTCATCAAGTTAGTCGATGGCTTAAAGCCAAGATAGATGGCAAGTGCATAGGTGCAAATCGGGGAACGATCATAGAAATGCAAATCAGAATATACTCTTTCCATTTTGCTTTTAGGCGTTGTTGCCTTCATCCTCTCGTCGCAGTCATGTATTTTCGTATACACTCCTGCGCCTCGAGGACTTGGCGCCTCGCCTAAAACCAAACTGGTTCGAGTATAATCACCGCTCATATTAATTTGCCGATGTTTTTGTAGTCGAACAATATAATCAATAAAATCAGAATGTTCCCAGGGCGCTAAATCGCCTTCTATTTGTTTATAAGCGATAATATCCGTTGCAGCCTCAGCGACAACGCTTGCTCCAGTCATTTCTAAAGCCCTAATGATAGAGGTTTTTCCACAGCCTGGGGTGCCAGTTAAAATATACCGTTTCATACGTCCTCATTCTTTTGATCTGGCAAGAAACCACCCACTTGAGCATCCCACAGGATTTTATACAATCCATTACTGGTAAGCAATCGGTATGGGTACCATCTTCATGAATGGAAATAAGGCCTGCGGTAATGTTTTATTCTGATCCATCATGATTTTCCTCCCATGGCAAGTCAAAATCCTGTTGATATGACTGCCATAGATCACGTACCGGCCCGGGGTGGTTTAATAATTCTTTTGTTGTTCCGAAAGCGATGACAGCCCCATCGCTTAGCATAATTACACTGTCAAACTTTGGTAAGAGGTGCAGCCGATGCAATGAAACAATCATTGCCGCCTCGGGAAAAGCATTGATCACACTAGAAAGGATTTCCTGTTCTGTAGGCAAGTCAACACTGGAAGTAGGTTCATCCATCAAAATGAGTGAGCTAAAACGGGCAGCAAACAATCCACGCGCTAACGCTAAACGCTGTTTTTGGCCAACCGAAAGATTCAAGCCTTTTTCACGAATATCTGTTGCAAGACCAGAAGGCAATTTATCCAAAACATTTGAAAATCCTGCAAGCTTAACAACGCGCTTAATTTCTTCATCTTCAGTTGGCAGATCCATCGTAATGTTAAAAGCGATCGTATTTTCAAAAATTTCAGGATCTTGTGGAATTAGAGATGTAACTGCCTGCAATGGCTCTAACGTATCAAAGGATATACCATCAATTTTAAGATCCACTTGCGTTGGGGTGTACAGTCCACATAAAAGATTCAACAGAGTACTTTTACCCCCGCCACTTGATCCAATAAGTGCAATTTTTTCACCGCGCCTTATCTTAAAATTGATCTGATTAAAAATTTGCCCATGTTCTTGAGGTGCGTGATGAAAAACGAGATCTTTAACTTCAATAGTGTGCCATTGATGAGCAGTTGTTGCACCTTGAGGTAAGTGGGCTAACCGCTCAATATCATCAAGGATTGGCTGGATCCCTTTAACATCAGTATCCATGCGTACAAGATCACTATAATGCATGCTAAGATCCTGAAATACCGTACTAAGCTCCCATTGGTATCGAAAAATCATGACCACGATCCCTATCATGATTGCACCGGTTACATTAAGAGAATGGATAATGTAACCAATTAAAACCGCAGCCTGCACAATAGATAATAAAATCATCATGGTAAACCACTTCGATTCATTAATAACGGTATCTTTTCGGTAAAATGGCCAAACCGTCATCATGCGTTGAAACAAGTTTGTATGGGTTAATTCTCCTAATCGTAAGGTTAATACGGTTGTCATATTACTGATATAATCGAACAACACAGCACCCACATGATTGTCGATTTCATTTTGAGTATTGTAGAGGGGGATCAACTGACGATCAAATAAGATCACGGTTAACATCACTATTGCTGATGTTAATAAGCTAATTGAGCCTATGGGTATAGAGATCCAAAATAAAAAACCAATAGAAGCTAAAAATTTAACAATGGTTTCAATATAAATAAATTGAGATTCACAAAAGCGATAGAGCGCAGTGGCTGAACGATTAGCACGCGAAATAATATTTCCAGAGTGATGATCTTGATGCCATTTAAGTGGCAAGTGTGTTAATTGCGCATATAATTTCAGTCGAAATGCTTGCTGTATTTTGAGTGCCACTTGACGCTCAACGACACGCGCAGGGCCATGAAATAGCCAAAATAGAAGCAAAACAATAACGCCAATGATCAACCAAAACACAACCTCATGTAGCCGCCCAGACTCAAAATTCTGTAGCACGTCAATAGTGCGACCAAACGCATAAGGACTTAAGCTTAAGAATCCTTCAGCCACAATAAAAGCGAGATAGTAACCGACTATAGCGCGGCGCCAAGGCAAGCCATAACGCCAAACGGTAGAAATCAAACTAAAATAAGGATTTTTCATAACATGCCTAAAACCAAATAATGCGGTGGGATTTTTCTTAAGCGCTGTGATGCTTAAGTTCTGTCTGGTTCGAGTATATATTTTCGCATGAAATCAACTTAGTTAAAGGATTATATGTTAGCCAGAAATATAGCCCTTTTAAATGCCTATTTCAATAGCTTAAAATATTTCTTACGATAAACGGTAGCGCTAGCCTGAAGAAAGAGGGTGCCTGCTCTTTCATTAGGGGACTTTAGTGGTACACTTCTTAATACTCTTTCCATTTTGCTTTTAGGCGTTCGTTCTTTCGGCGCAGCCATGTATTTTCGTTATACACTCCTACGCCTCAAGAACTTGGCGCCTAGCCTAAAACTAAAATGGGAAGACTATATTCTGGGCTTTCAAGCAGGGGATTGTTAAAAGAAAATTAATAAGTCGTCGATAAAAATTTAGGGTTTAATCACAAAAGCTGATTTCATATGCAGAATCTTCAAGCTATTTTTATTTTACTGGCTATTTTTTTAGCACCGTCTTTATCATTAGCCGTAGATCCAATGTCTGATCTTAAAATTCGTCAGGTTATTGTGGAAGGTTCTATCAATGCATATCTTGCAAAAAATGGCACCTCTTCCTGTCCATGCCCTTTTAATGAAGATCGTGGCGGGCAACTTTGCGGATCAACAAGTGCCTACTTTAATGAAGTTGAAGATAAAAAACCAAAATGCTACCCCAATGATGTTGAAGATGTGGAAGTGGATGTATTTCGGATCCAAAATGATGTTTTTGATAAGGATGTAGAGAAACCCCTGTAAAACGTGAGATCGCTATGCTAAACGTTAAATTTGTACTATTGATTGCTTTATTAGTGCCACAGTTTGCTGTGGCCATTGCTGTTGATCCGATGGTAGACGTAAAAATTCGTTTATTAATCGTTGAAGAAGCAATCCATGATTACCTGACGAACAATGGTCAGTATTCCTGCCCTTGCCCTTATAGCACTAAGCATGGCGGTGAATTTTGTAGCTTAGATAGCGCTTATTTTTTTGATGATGCGTCAAGACATCCTAAATGCTATACCAGTGATGTGAGCTTTGATGAGGTTGAAAGGTATCGTTCTAAACACCATGAGTCATTCCACTAAATTTTTCATTATTCAGCCCTTTGTCATCGTGTTCATTTTCTCGTATCCTAACTCGCTTTAGGTACAAGAAAATGCCCATAGTAACGCTACCCGACGGTAGTCAAAAACAATTCGATAAACCAGTATCCATTCAAGAAGTTGCCCAAAGCATTGGTAAAGGTTTGGCTGCTGGCGCATTAGCGGGAAAGATAAAGGGTAAACGAGTCGATACCGCTTATGTCATAGAGGAAGATGTCCAACTTGTTATTTTAACCGATAAAGATGCTGAAGGTTTGGAAATTATTCGGCACTCTTGTGCCCACTTACTGGCCCATGCCGTAAAGTCGATTTACCCGGAAGCTCAAGTCACAATTGGTCCGGTTATTGAGGATGGGTTTTATTACGATTTTTCTTTTCATCGTCCCTTTACCCCTGAAGATTTTGCTTTATTTGAAGCAAAGATGGCAGCGCTTGCAAAAGAAGATCTCAAAGTAACCCGGCATGAAATTTCAAGAATCGATGCCATTGAGAAATTTGCTAAGATGGGTGAAAACTATAAAGTTGAAATCATCAAAGATATTCCTGGCACTGAAACCCTAACTTTTTATCAGCAAGGGGATTTTATCGATCTTTGTCGAGGCCCTCATGCACCGAGCACGGGTAAAATTAAAGCCTTTAAATTACTCAAAGTAGCAGGTGCGTATTGGCGTGGTGATTCAAAAAATGAAATGCTACAACGGATTTATGGTACGGCTTGGGCAAATAAAAAACAGCTTGATGAATATCTTAATCGTTTAGAAGAAGCTGAAAAACGTGATCACCGTAAGCTCGCCAAACGTTTTGATCTGTTTCATATGCAAGAAGAAGCGCCGGGGATGATTTTTTGGCATCCGAAAGGTTGGATTATTTATCAACAAGTGGTGCAGTATGTACGCCGCAAGATTTCTCAATATGGTTATCAAGAAATAAATACACCGCAGTTAGTCGATCGTGTTTTATGGGAAAAATCAGGTCATGTGGCCATGTTTCATGAAAATATGTTTACAGTGGCACTTGAAGACAAAATTTTTGCAATTAAACCCATGAATTGCCCCTGTCATATTCAGATCTTTAATCAAGGGATCAAAAGTTATCGAGATTTACCCATTCGCTTAGCTGAATTTGGATCATGCCATCGTAATGAACCTTCTGGTGCTTTACACGGGATCATGCGTACGCGAAATTTTGTACAAGATGATGGGCATATCTTTTGTACAGAAGCGAAGATCCAAGATGAAGTATCTCAGTTTATTGATTTATTATTTAGCGTTTATCGTGATTTTGGTTTTAACGATGTTATCATGAAGCTTTCAACGCGCCCTCATCAACGCGTTGGTTCAGATGAGATTTGGGACAAAGCAGAAAAAGCATTAGAAATTGCACTTAAGAGTAAAAACCTTCCTTTTGAGTTACACCCTGGCGAAGGGGCTTTTTATGGCCCTAAAATTGAATTCTCATTAAGAGACTGTATTGGTCGGGTTTGGCAATGTGGCACGATTCAGGTAGATTTTTCCATGCCTGGTCGTTTGGGGGCGGAATATGTTGATGAAGACGGAAGCCGTAAAACACCTGTGATGCTTCACCGCGCCGTTTTAGGCTCGTTAGAACGTTTTATTGGCATTTTAATTGAAAGTCATGCGGGTAATTTTCCAGTGTGGTTAGCGCCTATTCAAGTTGCTGTTCTCAATATTACCGATCGCCAAGGGGAGTATTGTGAAAAAATAGGTAAAGAATTAAATACAAAGGGGTTTAGAGCAATTACTGACTTGAGAAACGAGAAGATAGGGTTTAAAATCCGCGAGCACACTTTACAGCGAATCCCATACTTGTTAGTAGTAGGGGATAAGGAAGTTGAGCAACAAACCGTTAGTGTGAGAACCCGCGAAGGTCAAGACTTAGGGGTGATCACGGTTTGTGAGTTTGAAAATAGACTTAAATTGGATGTGGAGAGACACCATTAACTCAACAACGAAAAAGCAGCAGCGAACGCGCGTTAACGATCAAATAACCGCCCTTATGGTACGTCTGGTAGATTCAGAAGGTGTTCTTGAAGGCGGTGCTTTAGGCCCCGGGTCTCATGCAGGGATCATGAGCAAACGTGACGCGTTGAAAAAGGCTGAAATATTGGGGTTAGATTTAGTAGAGGTTTCACCCAATGCGGATCCTCCAGTCGTCAAGATTATGGATTTTAAAAAGTTCCTGTTTGACGAAAAGAAAACGAAGAAAAAGCAAAAAATCCAAAAAATTAAGGAAATCAAACTACGTCCAGTGACGGATGAAGGAGACTATAAGGTAAAACTACGCAACCTTATTGGTTTCCTAGAGCATGGGGATAAAGTCAAAGTCACCGTTCGATTTAAAGGCCGCGAAATTACCCATAAAGAGTTGGGTATGCGTCTTTTAGATAGAGTCAAAATCGACATTGCAAACGATGGCGTCATCGATCAAGAGCCAAAGTTAGAAGGTCGGCAGATGGTGATGCTGATTTCTCCTAAAAAATAAATAATGCCTTACCCCTTCTTCCCTCTGGGAGAGGGTGGCGCGAAGCGCCGGGTGAGGGTCTTAAATGACGCAAATAAATAGCGGAGTCATATATGGGCAACAAAGTTAAATTAAAAACCAATCGCGGTGCCGCGAAACGGTTTAAAAAAACGGCTACTGGCAAAATACGTTTTCGCCGTGCCAATCGTAATCACATTAAGACCAAGCAATCTGCTAAACGTGTTCGTCATGCTAGAGCAAACGGCGTCATGAAAGATTGTGATGCTAAATTGGTCCACCGAATGTTACCTTAAAAGCGATTGGAGAGTAGAAAATGGCAAGAGTAAAACGCGGTACTACCGTTAAAAGAAGGCACAAAAAAATTCTAAAGCAGGCTAAGGGCTATTATGGTGCCCGTAGTCGTACTTTTAAAGTTGCGAATCAAGCAGTCATTAAAGCGGGGCAATATGCTTATCGCGACAGAAAGCAGAGAAAGCGTCAATTTCGTTCATTATGGATTGTTCGCATCAATGCTGGTGCACGTGAATGCGATCTGTCTTATAGCCGTTTGATGTCAGGCTTAAAGAAAGCTCAAATCGCTGTTGATCGTAAAATGCTCGCTGAATTAGCTGTATTTGATAAACCAGCATTTGCGGCAATTGCAGAAAAAGCAAAAGCAGCTATTGCAGCTTAATCTTTCTAGCGCAGCCCCTCTCGCATAAACGGACACTCGTTTGAAGAGAGGGGTAACGAGTCTGCCAAGCTGGGTGAGGGTCTTTAACTAAATAGTAATGGATCTTTTAGATGAACGATCTTAACAGCCTCCTTCGCGCCGCAAAGCAAGCACTACAAGCAGCAAATGACATTGCCAGCCTTGAAAAAATGCGTATTGATTATCTTGGAAAAAAGGGGTTGATCACCGAACAACTCAAAAGCTTGGGTAATTTGCCAACAGAAAAGCGTAAAGAGATTGGTCAAATTATCAATCAAGCCAAAGATGAAATTCAAAAAGAAATTAATACACGCAAACGAGAATTAGAACAACAGCAGATTAATCAACAGCTGATTAAAGAACAAATCGACGTTACTTTGGCAGGCAAAGGTGCGGACATCGGTGGATTACATCCTATTACGATTACTATGGAGCGCGTTTGCAATTTATTTGCGCAAATGGGTTTTTGGATTGAAGAAGGGCCAGAGGTAGAAAATGAGTATTATAATTTCGAAGCCTTAAATATTCCTGAACATCATCCTGCTCGTGCGATGCATGATACCTTTTATTTTGATGATAATACTTTATTGCGCACGCATACATCACCGGTGCAAATACGGGCTATGGAAAAACATGCGGGGCCAATTCGAATCATTGCACCAGGTCGTGTTTATCGTTGTGATTCTGATCTGACACATACCCCCATGTTTCATCAGGTTGAGGGTTTATTCATTGATGAGCATATTACCTTTGCCGATTTAAAAGGGACGATAAATGCCTTTTTAGCTGCTTTTTTTGAAGTAGAAAATGTAGCAACGCGATTCCGAGCCTCTTATTTTCCTTTTACAGAGCCTTCTGCTGAGGTGGATGTTGCTTGTGTGAAATGTCATGGTAAAGGTTGCCGCATTTGTAAACAAACAGGTTGGTTAGAAATACTGGGTTGTGGCATGGTCCATCCTCGTGTTTTACAGTACGGGAAAATTGATCCTAATTGTTATAGTGGTTTTGCTTTTGGCATGGGGATAGAGCGTTTAGCGATGTTACGTTATAACGTTGATGATCTTCGCGTCTTTTTTGAAAATGACTGGCGGGTTTTAAAACAATTTAATGGTGTTTAGCTGATGAAATTGAGTGAAAATTGGTTGCGTGAATGGGTTGATCCGCCGTTAACGATACATCAACTGACAGAACAATTAACCATGGCTGGTTTAGAGGTTAATAGCCTTACACCGGATCTTGACGATAATCTGATTGAAATTGATTTAACCCCAAACCGTGGTGATTGTGCCAGTATTTTAGGGGTTGCCCGAGAGGTTGGTATTTTAAATGAAATGCCATTACGATCTCCAGAAATCGTGATGATTCAACCTACCATTAATCAAGAAATGGATATAACGGTTAAAGACGATAAAGCCTGTCTGCGTTATGTAGGCAGAATAATCCGCAATATTAAAGTTGGGGTACAGACGCCTACTTGGATGCAAGAAAAGTTAAGACGCAGCGATATTCAAGTGATCCATCCAGTGGTGGATGTTTTAAATTATGTGATGATTGAGTTAGGCCAACCAATGCATGCATTTGATCTCGATAAAATCAGCAAAAAGATTATCGTTCGCCAAGCAAACCTAGGAGAAACACTAGAACTACTAGATGGTAGAACCCAAACATTAAGTGAAGATACCCTTGTCATTGCAGATAGTGAAAAAGTGTTAGCGATGGCAGGGATCATGGGTGGTAGTAGCAGTGGGGTGAGTGATAATACCCAACAGATTTTTTTAGAAAGTGCTTTATTTGATCCGCAAAGAATAGCAGGTAAGGGCCGCCATTATGGCTTGCATACTGATTCTCAGTATCGTTTTGAACGGGGGGTTGATCCAAAATTACAAGCGTTGGCTATAGAAAGAGCAACAAAACTCATTTTAGAAATTTGTGGTGGCGAAGTGGGCCCCATGACGGATGTTGTTATAAAGGCGCTATCTGTCAATCAACCTATTATATTAGCGTATGACAATGTTATTCGCATGCTTGGTAATACCATTGCTGTGAGTACAGTAAAAAATATTTTAGACAGACTCAATTGTGAAGCAAAATCAATAGATGGTACGGATGGTAAAATAAAATGGGGTGTTACCCCCCCCTCTTATCGTTATGATTTCGTTCAGGAAATTGATCTGATTGAAGAAATTGCTCGAATTGTTGGGTATCACAATATTCCAAGCCAATTACCCTATGCGAAACTTAATTTTATTGGACAATCTGAAAAAGTGGTTTCAACGGATCGTATAAAGCGTGCTTTTGTAGATTTAGGTTATCAAGAAGTGATCACCTATAGCTTTGTTGACGAGCAACTTCAAAAGTTAATGTTTCCTACTGAAAAAGCACTTGCCTTAAAAAATCCCATTTCAGAAGATATGGGGGTGATGCGTGTTAGTCTTTGGCCCTCGTTGCTAAATGTTGTTAAATATAATCAACATCGCCAACAATTGCGATTAAAACTGTTTGAAGTGGGCAACCGATTTTATTACCGCCATGATAAATTTATTCAAGAAAAGGTATTAAGCGGTGTTGTTTGTGGTCATTTTTTAGATGAAAACTGGAATGGCAAACCACAACCTGTCGATTTTTTTGATGCAAAGCAGCACATAGAAAATTTATGGCGCCTGTTGGGCTTCCATGAGCCACTGACTTTTATCTCATTTAATAAGGCAGCGGCTTGTCATCCTGGGCAATGTGCTCAAATATTGTGGCATGGGGAAGAAGTTGGTATTGTCGGTAAACTTCATCCGCAAATTCAAACGCAATTAGATTTATTGGGGCCTATTATTTTATTTGAGCTTAAGCTTGAAGGCATTCATAGGATCCCGCCGATATTTAAAAGGCCATCGCGTTTCCCAGAGATCCGACGCGACATTGCGGTGATAGTCGATGAAAAATTACCTGGCAATCATTTAATAAATTTTGTTAGAAACTCTACTGGTGATATACTCCGAGAAGTTAAGATTTTCGACGTCTATATTGGCAAAGGCATTGATTCTGGAAGAAAAAGTGTTGCTCTTGGCTTGATTTTGCAGCATTCCTCGCGCACTCTTGTAGATCAAGAGGTGGATAACATAATCCATACTATTGTTTCTGGGTTAGAAAAGGAATTTGATGCTAAATTGAGGGAATAAAACGCATGGCTTTAACAAAGGCAGAGATCTCTGAAATGCTAACAACTGATCTAGGCATGAATAGAAAAGATGCCAAAGAAATGGTTGAGATCTTATTTGAAGAAATTAGATTGGCTCTTGAAAAAGGGCAATCAGTTAAAGTTTCAGGGTTTGGTAACTTTGATTTTCGAGATAAAAGCGAACGCCCTGGCAGGAACCCAAAAACAGGCCAAGACATTCCTATCAGTGCTCGCCGCGTCGTTACATTTAAGCCGGGTAAAAAACTCAAATCTAGGGTAGAGTCTTTTGCCGGAACGCTTGAGGGTGATGGTGACACAGATTAAGAAATCCCGTAAAATGCCACCCTGACTCAACGGGGCGTAGCGCAGCCTGGTAGCGCACATGTATGGGGTGCATGTGGTCGGAGGTTCAAATCCTCTCGCCCCGACCAAAAAATACCTGGAAAAATCAGCAAATTTTAATAACCACTTTTCAAGCCTTTTTATGAATTTCACTGTGGGGGCCCGTTTGCAGAATTTCGTTGTGTCATTCTTGTCGAATTTTGAAAAGAAAGCGTCGCGAAAGCGACAAATGATCTCACTTTGTAAAAGGGAGACAGCGACCTGCGAAGCAGGGAGCAAGAGGGATTTTATCTAGAAAAAATCTCTCTGTGCGCTACGCGCCTCTCTCCTTTACAAGGAGAGATTAATGGTTGCTGCGCAACCGGTTCGAGCAACCATTTCCTTCTTCATTAATAAAGTTATAAAATATATACTTTGGGTTAATTATTAATACTAATTTCAATGAAACAGGTGCATAGGCACTTGATTTTCATTATAAATAATCGTATAAATAAACTATGAGTATACAAAACGATAACAAATTACAGAGAGTGCTAGCCAATTGGATACCTAAGACTGTGGGCACATCCTCATGGTTGGGTGCACTTGGCATCTCTCCTCAATTAGTAAAGCGTTATGTCGAAAGCGGTTGGATAGAGCCAATAGGGCAGGGGGCCTTTAAAAGGCTGAATGAAACCCTTGAATGGCAGGGGGCTTTAAGTGCACTACAAACGCAGATGGAGCTACCCGTTCATTTAGGTGGCCCATCGGCAATAGCATTTCAAGGTTCATCGCACTATGCGCGAATGGGAAAAGAAGCCGTATTTCTCTTCACACCACTAAAAGTTCGTTTGCCAAAGTGGTTCTATGAGTATGACTGGGATCAACCAATAGTGCATGCTAAAACAGCATCCTTGCCAACTCACTTAGGCACAAACGTTTATCCCTATGGTGATATGAAGATATGCGTTTCAACTGTAGAGCGCGCCATCTTAGAGTGCTTGTATTTAAGTCCGAAACAATTTGATTTATTAGAGTGTTACCAGATCATGGAGGGCTTGCAAGGATTACGACCAAAATTAATGCAGAATCTATTGGAGTCATGCTCTTCAATAAAAGTGAAGCGATTATTTTTATTCATGGCAGATAAAGCTCGCTTGCCAGTTATGAGGCATTTGAAATTGGACAGTGTTGATCTTGGAAAAGGGGATCGTAGCATCGTCCAACATGGGCAATACAATGCCAAGTATGGATTAACGTTACCGAAAGAGTTGTTGAATTATGATAAACCCAGTTTATAGAGCACAAGTTGATTTATTGTTACGAGTATTACCTTTTGTTGCACAAGAGCAAGTTTTTGCATTAAAGGGAGGAACAGCGATAAATCTCTTTATTCGAAATTTACCAAGAATGTCCGTAGATATCGATCTCAGCTATTTACCGTTTGATGATCGAAATACGGCGCTTGCAAATATAGAATCCGCATTGCGAAGAATTAAAAAACGTATTGAAGAAAGCAAACTAGGGATCCGTGTTACCTCAATCCCCATTGCGGGTAATGATGCTAAGCTTAGCTGTCAGCTTGAGCAGACCAAAATTATAATTGAAGCTAACACAACAATACGAGGCCATTTATTTGAGCCACGTGTTATGAGTGTCGTCGACAAAGTACAAGCTGAATTTGAGTGGTTCACCGAAATCAATGTTATTTCGAATGGTGAACTATTTGGTGGAAAAATTTGCGCAGCTTTGGACAGGCAACATCCTCGCGATCTATTTGATATTCACTATCTATTTGAAAATGAAGGCTTGACCGATGAAGTTAAAATGGGTGTTATTGCTGGCATTTTAAGTCACCCAAGACCAATAAATGAAATACTGAATCCTAATTTTGTTGATCAACGTGAAGCTTTTGATCGCCAATTTTCTGGGATGACCCTAGAGCCATTTAGCTATGAAAATTTTGAGGCGACAAGAATTCGTTTAATAGCTGAAATTAAAAAATCGTTAAATGATAAAGATAAGAATTTTTTGCTGAGTTTTAAGAAAGGTGAACCAGAGTGGGATCTGTTTGATGCTCCTAAGTTGAGAGATATGCCAGCTATTAAATGGAAATTATTAAACATACGTAAGCTAATAGATACGAATAAGCAGAAGCATACTGAATCACTAAAAGCATTGGAGAAAGAACTTGCTTGAAATTTGCACGTTAAAAATAGTTAAGGAATGATAAATAAGAGAGATATGAAATTAATTGCTAATAAACTTAAAGCAGGCGATGAAGTGAGAGTTATTGCTCCTTCCAGAAGTTTAAAAATTATAGCCGAAGAAAATATGAATGCTTGCGAAAGATCGGTAAAAATTGAATTATCAGAAGCATGAGGGATAAATTGAGGAGTTTATGATATTTAAGCAAGATTGGGAAAAAAAAGATCGGATCATTACGTTACTTTTGGAAGTAATCCAAGGTATGTTGGTGGCAGCATTCCCAAATAAAAATCTTATTTCGCATGAGATTATTTCTGGTGGATGCGCAAATTTAAATATCAAAATCCAACTTGAGAGGGATGAGCATCCATTTAAAAAGGTCGACGGGACTTGGAAAGTAACAGGCATTTTAGACTGGGAATTTTCTTTTTCTGGATCGATGTTGTGTGATGTGGCAAACATGCTTCGATATGCGCATCACATGTCATCTCAATTTGAAGAAGCATTTCTTCGTGGACTAAGCACTGGTGGCATCTCTTTACCTGCTAATTGGCGTATTACAGTACACATGTTGAATTTGCTATCGCTTCTTGATTGCTTGGTGAGATCTGATCCTGAAGACCGTCCAAATCAATGCGCAGACATTCGTGAGTTGATTATTCACATTATTAGACGATTGAATGAGGCTAAAATAAACAGAACAGAGCGGATAAAAGGTATGGGTGAAGTTGATAATGAAGATTAAAATTATTTTAAAATTAACCTTTTTTTGCTTTTAATAGGGGTGTTCATGGTATCTCAATCACAGGCTGATACGAAATTAGAAAATTTTGATGATCTTTTTGTGGGACATCCTTTGGAAATTGAGAAGAATCTGAATGAGCTTCTTCCGCAAGTAAAAGCTTTAGAAGACAAGTCCATCTATTTGCAGATTTTATCTCAAGTAGCTCTGGCTCAATCTATGCAAAAAAAATTCACTGAAGCTCATAAAACACTTGATAAAGCAGAAGCAAGTCTTACTTCAGGGTATGATCTTGCACGAGTAAGGATTTTTCTCGAACGTGGACGTGTATTTCATCAGTCTGACAATATTGACGAGGCATTGCCATTATTTAGGAAATCTTATGAATTGAGTGAAAAGCACAAGTTTGATTTTCATACAGTCAATGCAGTTCATATGGTTGCAATTGTTGAAAAAAATGTCGATGAAAAAATTAAATGGAACAAAAGAGCGATTGATCTTTCTAAAAAAACAGAAGATAAGCGAGCGTATGCATGGTTGGGGGCGCTTTATAACAATTTAGGGCATAACTATCTTGAGGCGAAGAAGTATAGTGAAGCGCATTCCGCTTATAAACAGTCCAAATCGTTTGGGGAAGAGAGAGGCGACGTTATTATTGTTAGGGGAGCAAAATGGGGCATTGGCCGTGCATTACGTTCGCTTAATTCTCTAGATGAAGCTCTCGGTATACAGCTTGCGCTCCTTGAAGAATATGATGACATTGCTAAGAAAGGTGAGCTACCAGTTGAGTTACTGGTAGTTGGTCGTGGAATGGTCTATGAAGAATTAGCTGAAATTCACCTGGCTAACGTGAAAAAGTTTTCTACGCTTGCATACCAAGATCTCTCTAAAGATCCCTGGTTTATTAAGCTAGAGCCAAAGCGATTAGAAAAAATGAAGCAGCTGCAAGAATAGGAAAAATTAAATAGGGCACGTATGAAAAATTTCAAAATTGAATTCATTGATAAACTTCCAGAAGAGATCAATGAAAAAATGGAAAAAGGTTTAGAGGAATATGCAGTCAATCATGGGATTGATGTTAATTATACACCATTTGCATTTATACTCTTTAGTGAGAAAAATGAAGTAATAGGTGTGTTGGATGCTTTTAGCTCATATTCATCAATACATATCCGAGACATATGGATAGATAAAGCTCATCGAGGTAATGGTTATGGGAGAAAATTGATTTCTGAGCTAGAAAATCATTTTAAAGGGAAAGGATTAAATAATATTAATCTGATTACCTGTGCATATCAGGCACCAGATTTTTACAAGAAATGTGGTTTTAAAGTTGAGTTTGTAAGAGAAAATATTAAGAATCCTAAACTGACGATGACTTTCTTTATAAAATATTTTGATGAAGCGATTTTATGACACATTGCCGCTAAAAGAATAAAATAGTATCTAAGGAATACATCTATTATATGAAAATGATTGATTTAAGAAGTGATACAGTAACAAAACCTTCATTGGGTATGAAGCAAGCAATGTGGGATGCTGAATTGGGAGATGATGTGTTCGGTGATGATCCCACTGTACATCAACTTGAAGAACTGGCAGCGATGATGCTTGGAAAAGAAGCTGCCATATTTGTACCCTCAGGAACTCAATCAAATTTGATTGGGATCATGGTTCACTGTGAACGCGGGGATGAATATATCGTAGGACAAGAAGCACATACTTATAAATGGGAAGGTGGTGGTGCTGCGGTTTTAGGAAGTATCCAACCGCAGCCAGTGCACTTTGAAAAAAATGGATCGTTAGATCTCCATAAATTGATCAATTATATTAAGCCGCTGGATGATCATCACCCCAGAACAAAACTACTCTGTTTAGAAAACACACAAGCAGGAAAAGTTTTACCTTTATCGTATTTGGCAGGGGCAAAAAATTTTTGCAGGGGCAAAAAATTTTTGTGAGCAACATCATTTATTGTATCATTTGGATGGCGCACGGGTTTTTAATGCCAGCGTAAAGCTTCAAGTCGATGTGAAAGAAATAGTCGAGCATTTTGATTCAGTATCTATTTGTTTATCAAAAGGCTTAGGGGCGCCTGTAGGTTCAGTACTATGTGCCTTAAAGGATAAAATCAAAGAAGCCCGAAGATGGCGTAAGATGTTGGGAGGAGGAATGCGGCAAGCTGGGGTAATCGCTGCAGCGGGTATTTATGCACTAAAAAATAACATTCAAAGATTGCAAGAAGATCATGAAAACGCACAATTGCTTGCTACATTACTCAGTGAGATTGATGGTATAGGCGTTGAAATTCAAGATATTCAAACGAATATGATGTACATTAATCTCCCTGAGCAGCATGTGCAGTCTTTTTCCACTTTTCTTAAAGACAAAGGGATCCTTCTTCCGAGAGGTAAAAGGATCCGATTAGTAACGCACTTGGATATCCAGCGTCAAGATATTTTAACTGTTGTAAATGAGGTTAAAAAATATACGCGAGAATATCATTTAAAAACGCAGTCAATTTAAGTAATAAAGCTAGCATATTTTGATATATTTGATCATCCGGGCTTCGATGGACTTTAGTGCGCAACCGGTTTCTCCACTATTTTCTTATAGTCTCTTTCCAATAGCGTATAGATATAGTCCATTTTTTGGCTATTAGCATTAGTTGCGTAATCCTGCGCTTGGAATACATTATTTGGAGAAGGGTATTTAAATAACAATCTGTATTGATGCTATTCTTTTTTCATGGTTGCTTGAAAGAAAAGGTTAGGATGTTAACCACTAAAAAAGGGCTTTTGGCATCCTCGCTGGCTGCGATTGGCATTATATATGGGGATCTTGGAACTAGCCCACTATACGCTTTTCGTGAGTCCTTAAGAGGATTACCTATTACTTCAGGAAATGTTTATGGTGTTTTATCGCTTATTTTTTGGTCGTTGATCCTTATTATTTCAATAAAATATATCCTATTTGTTTTGAGTGCGGATAATGAAGGAGAAGGAGGCGTACTTGCTTTGTTAGCGTTAATCAAAAAGCAAAATGAGAAAGCATTTTACTCGCTTTTTGGCATTGCTATTTTTGGTACAGCACTTTTAATTAGTGATGGCATGATAACGCCTGCGATTTCAGTTGTAAGTGCCATAGAAGGTCTCAATGTGATCAGTCCTGAATTTTCTCATTTAACGTTACCTCTCACCTTGGTTATTTTGCTTGCGCTTTACTTTTGCCAACATTTCGGTACTGCCAAAATCGCAAATTATTTTGGTCCTGTATTATTCATATGGTTTGTTGTCATCGCAATACTAGGAGGAATACAAGTTGCTAAAAATCCACTGATTTTCTCGGCTATCAATCCATATTATGGACTAGCTTTCTTTATTGAAAATGGATGGAAAGGTTATGCTATATTAGGCGCTGTCTTTCTTGTGGTAACAGGAGGAGAGGCACTCTATGCTGATTTAGGGCAATTTGGAAAATCTCCCATTCGTGTGAGTTGGTTTTTCGTGGTTTTGCCAAGTTTGCTTTTGAATTACTTTGGACAAGGCGCTTATTTATTAAAAAATCCAGAAGCAATTGGGAATCCATTTTATGCACTTTCTCCTACATTCTTTTCTTATCCATTGCTGATTTTAGCGACATTGGCAACGATTATTGCTTCCCAAGCAGTTATTTCTGCCACTTTTTCACTCACTAAACAAGCCGTGTTGCTAGATTTATTACCAAAATTACCCATTATTCAAACATCAAGCGAAGAGAAAGGGCAAGTATATGTACCTCTGATGAATTTATTTCTTGCCCTGGGAACAATGAGCTTTGTTCTCTATTTTAAAAACTCAAGTGCAATGGCTTATGCTTATGGTATTGCAGTCAATTTAGTCATGTTAAGTGTTACCTTATTACTCATTTTTGTTGCTTATAAACAATGGCACTGGTCAATGGCCAAAATGGTTATCTTCTTTTCTATGGTTTTGTTAATTGAGCTAGGATTTCTAGGGGCAAATTTACAAAAGATTTTAAGTGGGGGTTGGTTACCCATTCTTTTTGCCGTGCTATGTGGAACGATAATGACAACTTGGCATAAGGGATTAACTTATTTGAGAAAAGCTCATTATATGGAGAGAGGAGATATAAAAGATCATCTTGTTCATTATCAATCATCTGATTTTCACATTTTGCCAAACTCATTAGCCATTATCATTACGGATCCCTATGATAAAAGTGGCGGTAGCTTTCTTCAGCATATCAAACTTAACCAAATTATGGCAAAGACTAATTTGATTCTTAGTGTAATAGTAGAAAATTATCCTTATATCAATGAAAAGGAAAGATATGAATGCGTTAAATTGGATGAAAATATTTATCGTCTTGTCTTGCATATGGGATTTATGCAATTAATTAATATCCCCCATGAATTAGCTAATGCAAGCCAGATAAAAGTCATCCCTTTTGTTTTTGAAAAGAATAAAGCCACTTATTTCATAGAAAATACGAATATCAGTTCAAGCACAGGGCAATCAACACTGCCTTTCTTTTGGCAAGAAAAGCTTTTTTCCTTTCTCATGAGAAATTCAACACTGGATATTGAATTTTATCATTTGCCACATCATCAAACGATTTCAATTGGCTGTTATTGTGAATTGTAAGATGGTTTAAAGCATTGCAGCCCGAGCCTCAATCCTTCGGCATTTTGCTTGCATTTCAGGAGAAGGCGGATCGGGTAGTTCCCAGGCCCAGCGACCGTCGTCTTGGATAATGTTTTTTGCACGCAACATTTTAAGCACTGCCCATGAAGGTTGGTATTGATCTCGTTTCCCTTGTTGTAAGATACCCGATATTTCACGAGCGAGCTCTCCATTTTCGGCATCTTCTTCCTTAAGTTTATTCAGAAGCGCTTTCATCAGCTCTGCTTCCTCAGCATTAAAACGATTAGCAAGAAGATCTTGTGCCTCCTTTATCGCCTGCTCTAAGGTTGTTGGCGTAGTCTCAGCGGTTATGGCTAATTTTTTTATACAAGCTGTGATTTGCTCTCTTTCAGCGGAAAAATTAAATGATTGGTTAAGTTGACCGAGCGCTTGAGACAAGCGCTGTGCTTCTTCTTGGATTTGGATGGGAATATTGGAATGCTTTAAGTAAGGTAAAAGAAGCGAATCAACGGTCTTTTCATACCCCTTAAAGGGATTGTTTTCCTGATTGCGATTTTTAAAAATAAAAGTCACTGTGTTGCCTATTCTATTAAAACACCATAAGAAGGGTGAAATGAGCGTATTCATGAGATTGCTCAGCGGATCTGGGATCGTATGGTAGACAAATTGTGCCAATTTTGCGCTGAATAAATAAAGCCCCATACCAAATACAATACTAAACCCCACTAAACTAAAATAAGGGGTACTCGCCAGTTGAAAAATAATTGTCGGATCATCATTTGCATTGCTAAGTAAAATAAGAGCGATAAATGAAACGAAGGTTCCTATCGCAAGTAATGGGGCAGGGATCAACAAGCAAACGTCGGCTAGCAATAAATCTAATAGGGGAAGCGCATAGATGATGAATAGCACTATATCTTTAATTAATTCTATAATATCTAAAACTTTTAAAATCCGATAATTTCTGATTTGCTTAAAAGGGCCATACAGACATAAAGAACGTAATAAGGTAAAGGGAATAGAGGTTAGACCATAAATCGGAGGGGCAAGAATTAATAACGGCGTAGCAGCAAGTATCAATAAAGTAGGGATCACCCTCAAACTGTTATTTAAAACTGCCTCAAAACTAAAATCACGTTGAGTCACATAATTTTTAAACACATGCCATAATTGCTGGATTTGGTAAAGACTGGTTTTGATCCAAAATAGGGATGTCGATAAGTTTAAATGTGTAAATAACCAATGGACGAGGTAAAAGAAAATAGTCTTGATCTTAGATTGATTAGTGCCAAGTTCGCTCATGATCATTTCATGATGGAGCTCTACTCGAGGTTGTCCAAAGATAAGACGACCAATAGGATAAAAGCTTGAAATATCAAGAAAGTCAGGGAAAATATTTTCAATAAGCGTTCTGCGAAGACCATTCGGCGGTTCTAGTCCACGGGGATCCCCTAGGATAGGATTGTCATTGTTCTCGACATGATCAGTGTTACTAATCGTTTGCAGAAGTGTTGTAAGTTGCTGATCAATGGTAGAGAATAATTGTTCTCTAAGGTCTTTCAAAATAGGTAAGTAGGTTTTAATTTTTTCATCTTTAAAATCTTGATCGCTTTCATAATATTGCAAAATTTCATCGAGTATATAAATTTGAATAATATAACGCAGAAAAGGTGCACTATCACTGTTGGGAAAAGAGGCATGCCATCGCCATTCACGAAAAGTGGTAGTATCATGCGCAAAAAATTTCCGATTTTCTGGCGTAATACCAAATAATCGATAGGGTTCAAGAAAATTCCAATGTAAAAAATAACCAATATCATTCGCGTCAGGTGTCGATAGGTAAGCATTGCATGGCGAAATGGATTGGATATCTATTGTCGCATTGGGAACCAGATGATCTATATCGACATTGAAATATTTCATTAGCAGTGCGGCGTGGAGTTTTGATTTGTCTATATCATCACTGCTTTTAATGTCATGGATAGTGGCAAGCAATACGTTATGAAAGCTTCTAATAAATTTAATACCTAATATATTTTGTATATCTAGTGGCGATCGAATATGCCAACTTAAAAATTGATAATCAGCAAAAGCAACGACATCTGTTTTGGCAGAATGCGCATTTAAAGCAGTATTAAATAGGGTTGTAATGCGCATTGAAGTATTATTGGAAAAAGAGGTATTATCAGTGGCATTCTCTGTTCGGCTTGGCATGCGGCGTAAAAACTCCAAAGTATATTTGGGTCATCATTATAAATTAAAATGATGCGTACGTACAAGGTGTTTTTTCAGGAGTTCCCGTTAACAAGTAGGGGAAATGCCTATGGTTTTGTAATTACACGATTTATTTTTGGAAGAAATTAGGACAGGCCCCCCCATTTTTTCTCTGAGATCACTTCCTTTTCAGAAAAAAGCTGCAGTACAATAAAATCAATCCAATAACAAGTGCTGGCACGGGAGCGAACATCATATTTTTGCCTTGCCAAAAAGTAATAGTTAGGCTAATAAAATAAGGGAAAAACAAAAATATCGATCCTTTAATGATTATCCAATAGCCTACCAATGTTACGATAATTGGCCATCCCTTCCAAATCGAATGACTGATCACAATCGCCAAACCAAGAAATATAGTAAAAATACCAACAAGTATTGAAACGGCATGGTTATTGGTTAAATCAATCAATAGAGCATGAAGATCTTTGATATTTAAGAAAGTCCATGCACAAAGAATAACTGAATAAAATCCTAGAAGTCTTGCCCAGAAAATTGAATAATTCATAAAGAGCATTTCCTATGATGAATATAACTAAAATTAGCTACTGCCTAACTATATAATATAGATTAAGTATATAGGGCCTTAAGCACCGCTCATCAGTTTTTTTGGGTTAAATTATCTGGTTATACAAACTAAGGCCTTGACTTTAGTTGTAGGTATGTTAATTTTGTTTTTTGGCTAAGTAGTAAAAAGCGCTAAAAAATGTTAATCATGGCAATAACACCTGTAAAAACAAATGAGATTGTGACTTTTCAAGTTGCTCGTCTCATGCCTTCTATGATGATGCCCTAGGGCATCTAATCACTCACACATCAATTTGATTCTATTATTTTACATCGTCGATTCATAAAGAAGGGTTTTGCCATGAAGAATTTATTATATTCATTCGTAATTGTATTATTTATATTACCAATTATAGGTTTTTCTTCAGAAAATATTGTGTTACAAACGGATTTTGGAACAAAAGATGGTGCTGTAAGCGCCATGAAAGGGGTGATATATTCTGTTGACAAGGGGATCATTGTTTCAGATTTAACACACGAAATTCCCGCCTATGATATTTGGGAAGCATCTTATCGCCTTTATCAAACAGTTTCTTATTGGCCTAAAGGCACTGTATTTGTAACTGTTATTGATCCTGGTGTTGGAACAGATCGCCGTTCAATCGTTGCCAAGTCTAAAACAGGCCATTATTTTGTTGGGCCTGATAATGGAACTTTAACTTGGATTGAAGAAAAATTTGGGCTAGAGGAGGTAAGAGAGATTGATTTAAGCAAACATCGCTTAGCATCATCACTTCAATCTTTTACTTTTTTTGGAAGAGATGTATATGCATATACTGCCGCTAAATTGGCATCAGGCAAGATCATTTTTGAAGCGATTGGAAAACCGCTTACTACACCATTAATCAAATTAAATTACCCAAAAGTAAAAATTGAAAATAACAAAATAATTGGCACGATTTTGATCCTCGATAAGCAATACGGGAATGTTTGGACAAACATCGAAAGTCAAACCTTGAAAAATTTTGGTGTTAAAGCCGGAAAAAAATATAAAGTCACAATCTATAATTATGACAAGATAGTCTATGATGAGATTATTACCTTTCATGATACTTTTGGGAATGTTAAAAAAGGCGATAATTTGCTCTATGTTAATAGTTTGCTAAATTTGGCAATTGCAACTAACCAAGCGGATTTTGCGTCAACATATCATATTAATGCGGGCAATCACTGGAAATTTATTGTGGAAAGAGTATAGCTTGCATGGGGGATCTTTAGATCCCCCACAAATACCAAAACTCTGTCATAGGTGTTTCTTCAGTTCCTCTGACACTTGCTGTAAGGCAGCTTGAGATGTTGGCGTATGGCTAAACGCATTTAAAAACACAAAATCATGGATCATGCCATTATAACGCACCGACGTAACATGAATACCCGCTGCATTGAGCTTGTGAGCATAAGCTTCGCCTTCATCGCACAGTACATCATTTTCTGCAGTTTGTATTAGTGCGGGTGGTAACCCTTTTAATTGTTCTATGGTTGCATTGAGTGGGGAAGCATATATTTCTTGGCGCTGCTTCGGATCTGGGATGTAATTATCCCAAAACCATATCATTGCGGACTTTGTGAGCAGAAAACCATTTGCAAATTTATGATAGGAAGTATTATCAAAATTGGCATCCGTCACAGGATACAACAATACTTGATATTTAATGCTAGGGGTGCCTTTATCTTTAGCCATTAAACATACCACTGTCGCCATATTACCACCAGCACTGTCACCAACGACAGCCAAACGTTTGCCATCTACATTGATTTCTTTACCATTTTCTGCTACCCATCGAGTTGCTGCATAAGCTTGATTGATGGCTTCTGGGAATTTTGTTTCCGGTGATAACGTATAATTGACAAAAACAGCTGTGAGACCTGAACCAACGACTAAATCTCTAACCAAACGGGCATGTGTTTGAAAATCCCCCAAAACCCAACCACCGCCATGAAAAAACATGAATGCAGGTGAGATTTTTTTGCTTGCTTTAGGGCGCACGATAGTAAGGGAAATAGGTTTATTATTGTATGTGATTGATTTCGTTTTAATATCAACAGCAGAAAGATCCACAGGGGCGCTTTGGAAATCGAGCATAGCTTTACGTGCCTCTTCGGGTGGTAGCTGCTCTATTGGCTTGGGATCTCCCTTTGCTTTATGTTGGTCTAAAAACGCTTGTACGTCAGCATCGAGCCAATCTGCTAAAGCATATTGGCTAATCAGGCATATTAAACTAGCGATTAGAATTTTGAGAAAGAATTTCATGAGGTCGTTCCTAAAATAAAAATAAAATTTTAGCGCTTTTATTTTATTTGATCAACTAAAGAACGATCGGGAAATAATAGCTTTTCGTAGCGATGCGCTCTAATAGCCGGTAAAAATGCCGCTTCCTCAATCATTATATCCGAACGTTTGGCCCGTGTTTTAGAACGAGGGCTTTTTTCAGTAGGCGGATTAAATTGTGGGTAGGGCGTTTTTAACGCGCAAGGAAATAAAATAGGGATAGGCCCTTTAATCATGATCCGTTTTTGGATCTCATTATCGTCAAAGACGATATTCGCTCGCAAATGCGGGGCTAACTCTTGTACGATGGCTAATGATTCTTGTGGTGAAAGGCAAGCCAATTTTTGCAATTGCATTTGAATACCAGGATCAGCACCTTTTTTAATTAATAATTCTTGTGCTTTTTCGATAGAGATCTTTTTAATAGCCTTAGTATGTGCCCAAGTCCAGCTTATTTTTTGCGGTGCTGCACTTAGGATAGGAATTTTACGGTAGCATTGTTTTAAATGCAGGCGCGCAAGCCCTAATTTTTTTAAGGTTGCTGAGGTAGAAAACTGTCGATGATTAAGAATGTTGCCAAATTGCTGCATTAATTCTGGATCTGTTGCAGCTATTTTAAGGGGTTTTAGCGCAAGGATGCTATTTTTAAATCTATTTTTATAGGTATTCACCTTGGTCGCAATATGAATAGTGCGAGCAGATGCACCTAAGAACCCTGCAAGGATATAAATTTCTCGCGGTGCTTGAGAATCTAAGTATTGTAATTGTTGGAAAGCGGCAATTGCTTTTTCACGCGGTGCATTATTATCCCCCTGAACCCAAGCAACTAAAGAACGATCATTTTCTATTGCATCTTTTAATTCATTAAGGGCTTGTACAAGGGCTGAAAATGCATCTAGTACTTCAATACAAAGCGCTGATTTTAACATATTCTTAATTGCTCCCATCGATATACTCGAACCAGTTTGGTTTTAGGCTAGGCGAAGTTTTTTCTTGCGTAGGGTGGGCACGCTTCGTCCACCCTACCTTTAGAACTTGGCGCCTTGCCTAAATTCAAATTGAAAAGAGTATATACTGTGTTTAGGGGGATTAAAAATGAAAACACCTCTTAATCAACAAGTTAATCAAGCCTCAATAGATTTGATCAAATCCTATCAGAAAGCCATTAAGGTTTTAATGAAAAATGGCAATAAAGATCCAAGCAGACACTTCCAGGACTTTCTGAATATCGGTACCATTTATCAAAAATGGTTGGCTGAGTTAATTCTCGAACCAAAGAAATTAATCAAAGCAAATACACAATGGTTGCAAGACTATATGGATTTACTGGCCCATTGCCAAGAAAAACGATTAGAAAAAGATCTGCCTCCAAAAGTAAACGCCTTGCCAAAAGATCGTCGCTTTAAAGGAAAAGAATGGCAAGAAAAGCCCGTATACTATTTTTTACAACAATCTTATTTATTATTTTCGCGTCATTGTATACAGTTTATTCAACAAAATCCGAGTAGAGATCTTAAAACAACGAAACAAATTAAATTTTTTACAGCACAATTTTTAGATGCAATTTCGCCCAGCAATTATATTTTAACCAATCCGGAAGTATTGGAGCAAACCTTAATAACCCAGGGCGAAAACATTCTCAAAGGGATCCAAAATTATTTGGAAGATTTTGCACATGGTCAAGGTTATTTTAATATTAAAATGACGGATCTCAGTGCATTTAAAGTGGGTGAGAATATAGCTGTAACGCCAGGAAAAGTTATCTTTCAAAATCGACTAATGCAATTAATACAATATACCCCAACGACTACACAAGTGTATCAACATCCGCTTTTAATGATACCGCCATGGATAAATAAATATTACATTCTTGATTTAAGCGAAAGCAATTCTTTAGTCAAATGGGTGGTCGATCAAGGGTTTAGTGTTTTTATGATTTCTTGGGTTAATCCCGATAAAAATCACAGCGATCTCACTTTTTCTGATTATATGATGGATGGTGTTTTGGCGGCGTTAGATTTTATTGAGCGAGTAACGGGTGAAAAGTCAGTTAATGTTTTAGGATTTTGTATGGGCGGTACGCTACTTGCTGCAACGCTAAGTTATATGCAGGCTAAAAATGATAAGCGGATCAAAAGTGCGACTTTCTTAGCTACTTTGATTGATTTTTCAGATCCAGGTGATATCGGTGTCTTCATTGATGAAAATCAAATAAGTGCTTTAGAGAAACGCATGGATATGGCAGGTTATTTAGATGGTCGTTTACTCATGAATACATTTAATCTGTTACGATCTAACGATTTGATGTGGTCTTATTATATTAATAATTATTTGTTTGGTCAAAATCCATTTCCATTTGATATGTTGTTTTGGAATAGTGACCCCATACATTTGCCTGCCAATATGCATCGTTATTGTTTGAGAAATATGTATTTAGAGAATCGTTTAATTAAAGGAGAATTAACATTGGCTGGTGTTAGATTGGATATTCGCAGAATTAATATTCCCACTTATTTTCTTTCAACAGAGCAAGATCATATTGCGCCATGGCAAACAACTTTCAATGGTGCTAAAGCGCTTTGCGGTCCCGTGACATTCGTTTTATCAGGATCAGGACATATTGCCGGTGTTGTGAATCCGCCGAACAGTAATAAATATAACTACCGAGTGGCTAAAAATGGCTTTAAAATTGAGGGAGATCCAGAAACTTGGTTAGCCAATACGAGCGTATTTTCTGGATCTTGGTGGGAACATTGGTCAACTTGGCTAAAAGCCTATGCCGGAAAAAAGATCAAAGCAACAATGAAGATAAGTGATAAAATGAAACCTCTCCAAGATGCACCAGGCGATTATGTTAAAAGGCGGATCATTTGATCACTGTTTATATATTAAGGTGTTTTTGCGCTATGTTTATTTCATATATAGTCAACATAAAGCGTCATGACAATGAAAGTACTCGTTTGTGAAGATTCGCCAGTTAATCAAGCACTTATTGGTGCATATCTTAAAAAGATGGGGCACAAAGCCATCTATGCCAATAATGGACAGCAAGCTGTAGAATTATTTACTAAGCATCAGCCTGATTTAGTCTTAATTGATGTTGAAATGCCAGAAATGGATGGTTATGAAGCGACTAAATTAATCAGACAATCTTTAAATGATTTTTCTCAATGGACACCTATTATTTTTATCAGCAGCCATGTTGATGATGAAAGTATTGTGAAAGGCATTGAAGCTGGGGGTGATGATTATTTAACCAAACCGGTTTCTGCCGCAGTGCTTCGAGCAAAGATCCATGCTATGCGTCGCTTAGTATCCATGCGAGAAAATTTAATTGATTTTGGTAAACAATTGCGCGAAGTGAATGAGAAATTATTAGCCTCTACGCAATTACTGGCCGATCTTTCTTTAAAAGATCCCTTAACCCGCTTAGGTAATCGTCGTTCTTTTGAAGAAACGCTTGCCCGAGTGAGTCGCATTGCGATCAGGGAACATAAACCGCTCTGTTTGCTTATGATTGATATTGACAACTTTAAATCTTTTAATGACACCTATGGCCATCAAGCAGGTGATCGTTGTTTACAACAAGTGGCTATTGTATTTAAACGCGCCTTACATCGGGCTTCTGATTTTTGTGCCCGTTTTGGTGGAGAAGAGTTTGCTATTTTATTAATGGACACCCCATTGTCAGGCGGGGCGCATGTTGCCGAACGTTTAAGGATGGGTGTTGAAGCCTATCAAATACCGAATCAAAAATCGGCATTAGGGTTTGTGAGCATTAGTGTTGGGGTTGCTGTGACAGATCCTAAAACAGAATTTCTCAACGATAGTTTAGTTGCCGCTGCAGATGCGGCATTATATCAAGCGAAAAAAGCAGGTAGAAATGCGATTGTTAGTGCTAAAACGCTCGTTGGTTTAGAAGGATCGCTTTCAAGCAGGCATCAAAAAACGCCACATCATTTTCCGCCTACCGGATCTTCTACGACCCATTAGTTTTTCATCAAAAATGAGGCGAGTGACAAACCGTATTTGATGAAAAAGGTGAATAACAAATTCCTTTAAATGCAGTATTTCTTTTAATATCCACGTTTTTTTAATCCATTTTAATAATTTTATTAGCGATCTTCGTGAAATGCTTGAAATAAGTTTTTCGCCTGCTATTTTACAAATAACATCTATCTCTTAAATAAAGAAAAAGGTGAATGACAAATTCACTAAAAATAACAGATTATTTTGACAATTTAAATTCTTGATCAAAAACAAGGTGAGTGACAAACGCATTTTTAACGGGTATTGCAAGGCTTTTCTAAAAATGGATTTTTATGGCGAGGGACTTTATGCGCAATCAGTTTTCAAAAAAACAATTCAAAAAACAGCTTCTTGTTCAGGCAGTATTGGCATCATCCCTTTTTGTGCCGCTACTGGTTTATGCAACGGATGTGACGACGATAACGGAATCATTGGTTGTTAGTACCGGTACTGATGGGACGGTCAATATTTTGGATGCTGGTCAAATAATATCTAAAAATGGTAGCCCTTTTGCCCTATTTAGTGATAAAAATGATGCGGTTATAACGATTCACAAGGAGGTCGAACATGGCGTAAATGCAATTTTAGCCTCAAAAAGTTTGGGCATTGGTTCTGTCCCTGCTGTTCAAATCTCTTTTAATAATTCAAACGTAAGCATTGAAGAAGGTGGTGGGATAACAGCTGAAGTAGATAAGGGAGGATCTCATGCCATTGATATTCAAAGTGGTACAGGCCATCGTGTTATCAATAATGGGACTATCCGACTGAACAACACTGCTGGTGCAGGCGGTATTAATGCTAGCGCTATTTCTGTTAGCAAGGATTCTAGTCTTTCAGTGAATAATACTGAAACAGGTTCAATTTATAACACTGATAAATACCTAGGATCTCTTATAGTGATAAAAAGAGATGCTACTGACTTTTTATTAACAAATGCAGGCACCATAGCATCACACGCAACTGCAAACGCAGATGTTATACAGATAGATGGTAGATTTACCGCCATTCGCAATACAGGCACAATTGAAAATGAGACGGGTGATGGTGCGAATATATCGATGACTAATAAAGTCACTGGTGCATCAAATACAATTATCGATAATGGGGTAGGTGGGCAGATCCTCGCTAAGGGTACAGATGGGAGAGCAATTTTCATTAATAGCACGGAGGATTTAGGTGTAGCA
>Ga0364914_10063_pt1 | contig 46201 bp, 40 predicted proteins | sample ExccelJu500001D3_3_FD_206954 | JGI IMG/M metagenome (GOLD analysis project Ga0364914, IMG submission 206954) | Enriched cells from Trout Bog Lake Hypolimnion, Wisconsin, USA - BchlTB.June25.5000.01.D3 | ecosystem: Environmental > Aquatic > Freshwater > Lake > Hypolimnion/Profundal zone | place... | reverse complement strand
AAATGCTGATGAAACCCTTGAAGGGGCTCATGCTTTAATTGTTTTAACCGAATGGCGCGCTTTTAAAAGCCCGGATTTTCTGAAGATAAAGCAGCAATTATTAAACCAAGTCATTTTCGATGGGCGGAATATTTATGATCCCGTCGCATTGAAGGAAATGGGGATCAGGTATTATGGGATTGGACGTGGAGAATAGGTATTGGGGCTTTTACTGTTTTCCTGTTACAATTTAGTTGAATAAGTTTTTTCTCGGACGTTCTGTCTATTTGGGTTTAAGCATGGAGGATGGATTAGTGGTTGGCGATCTGCTTGGGAGATCATAATGAAAATATTAAAATACAATGAGTTAGATATCTCTGGCGTAAAAAAACAATACGATAAAGTGATCGAGTTTATCAGTCAAGATAACTTTTATTCGGCCGAAGTTAAAAAGTTAAGTGGCACGCCTTATTATAGAGCAAAATTAGATTATACCAATCGGTTGCTGTTCAAAATCATTTCTTTTAATAATCAAAAATACGCGCTTATGCTTGAAATTATTTATAATCATGATTATGAAAAATCACGATTTCTCAACGGTGCTCAAATTGATGAAAGTAAAATCGAACCCATTGAAAATAGCTACTTCGAGCATCATTCCGCAGATCCTATTTTGTACCTTAACCCAGAAAAACCGCATTTTCATATTTTAGATAAAATTATTTCTTTTGATGCTATTCAGGACGAAATTTTTAATATTAATCCACCGATCGTTATTATCGGCTCTGCAGGTAGTGGGAAAACCATGTTGACGCTTGAAAAAATGAAGCGTTGTGTGGGTAAAGTGCTCTATATTACGAACTCGCCTTATCTTGTACAAAGCGCTCGACATCTTTATTTTTCGAATTTATATTCAAATGATGATCAAGAAATTGATTTTTTATCCTACAGAGAATTTTTAGAGGCTTTGCAAGTACCCGCAGGTAAAGAAATTGATTTTTTTTCTTTTTCCCGTTGGCTTAGCAGGTTTCACAAAATCCGCCATACCCAAGATCCCAATAGGCTTTACGAGGAATTTAAGGGGGTCATTACGGGTAATGAGCTGGATAAACCCTATCTTTCAAAGCAAGCTTATCTTAATCTTGGTATTAAACAATCTATTTATCCTTCTGATGAACGTTCTCAGATTTATGAACTGTTTGAAAGATATTTAGCATTTTTAAAAGAAGCTAATTTATATGATATTAACTTGGTGTCTTTTGATTACCTAACCCGCTATCCGCAAAAATATGATTATGTTGTTATTGATGAAGTGCAAGACTTTACAGCTGTGCAGCTTATGTTGGTTTTAAAATCGCTTAAGTGCCCGCAACAATTTATCTTATGTGGTGATTCTAACCAAATTGTGCACCCTAACTTTTTTTCTTGGGCGAAAATAAAAAGCCTGTTTTTCAAAACCTTATCTGATCGCCATACTGAAATGATTAGAATTCTTAACAAAAACTATCGAAATGCGAGCTCTATCACTGTTATTGCCAATAAAATTTTAAAAATTAAAAATGCGCGATTTGGCTCTATTGACAAAGAAAGTCATTATCTTGTTGAAAGCCAAAGTACATTAGCAGGTGAAATCTATAGTGTGCTTGAAACAGAAGCTGTTCGCCAAGAAATTAATACAAAAACTTATAAATCAACGCATTATGCTGTTATTGTGTTGCGTGACGATCAAAAAGAACAAGCACGCCAATATTTTCAAACGCCACTGGTGTTTTCTATCTATGAAGCGAAGGGCTTAGAATACGACAATGTTATCCTTTACAATTTTGTTTCTAGTGAGCAGAAAATGTTTCGCGACATTGCTCTAGATCTTACCTCTAATGATTTAGAGGCTGATTTCTCCTATGCCCGAGTAAAAGACAAATCCGATCGTTCACTGGAGATTTATAAGTTTTTTATCAATGCACTGTATGTGGGCATTACTCGCGCGGTTAAAAATGTTTATTTTATTGAAAAAATTGCCCATCACGCACTGTTAAATTTGCTAGATCTAAAGCCGATGGACTCGTTTGTCGCTATTGAGGCTCAAGTTTCTTCTATTGAAGAATGGCAAAAGGAAGCAAGAAAGCTAGAAATGCAAGGTAAGCAAGATCAAGCTGATGCCATACGCGGATCTATTTTAAAGACACAAAAGGTGCCATGGGAAGTTACTACCTTAGAATACTTAAAAGAATTGCGTGAAAAAGCATTAAACACGCAGATCGTTAATAAAAATGCCAGATTATCATTATTTGAATATGCCTTGCATTATCACCAACCGGAATTAATTCATCTCCTAGCAGCCGTTAAGTTTGGGCCTGCATTAAAACCAAAAAAAGACTATGACTTACTTGAGCGTAAATATTTTATGAGTTACTCATCAAGTAATACCGCCCAAGTCATGCGTCAAGTTTCGCTTTATGGCGTTGATTTTCGAACGGTTTTTAACCAAACGCCTTTGATGGTGGCCAGTAGCCTTGGCAATCATGTACTTATTAATCAGCTCATGGAAAACGGAGCAAACCCTTATCTGACTGATAATTTTGGGCAAAATGCGTTTCAAATTGCCCTAAAAAAGGCCTTGCTTGACAAACGCTTTGCGCGTGAGAAGATGGGACAATGCTATCAGCTACTTTCTCCAGAGTACTTAAGCCTGCAAGTGGGTGGCAAGTTAATTAAAATTGATGCGAAACTCATGGAGTTCTTTTTGTTTAACGCTTGTATTGCGCTTGCGCATCAAAAAAATACGGTTCATCAACGTGTCATTGCTTTTACGGTGGATTCTTTTTTAGGTCCGCTTTCTCATTTTCCTGAGATAGCGATGCCTCAAAGACGCAAAAATCGATCGTATATCTCAAGCATATTGGCGAAAAATGAAATTCACCGACAAGATGTTTACAATCGACTGTTGTTTTGTCGCGTTAAGCGAGGGTACTATATTTTGAATCCTGATTTAATGATAAAGATTAATGAAGAATGGGTGAATATTTATCATTTACTGCAATTAGAATTGGTTAAAAAGCTTGAAGAGGCATAGTGTTCTCTTTAAAGCGGGAGAGTATTCAGAGGAGATGTCATTTATCGATAAAATCAATAAGTTGGAAAAAATGCAAGTCATTAATAGCGCTGAAGAATGGAAAAAATGCGTTCTCTACGTAACCCCACCTTTCTCACGAGTACCCCAATAGATCTGAAATTACCGTTAATTTCTTAAATCAGACTTATCAAATGAGTTTCAAATTATTAGATTCTTTAAATCAACTCATTGTTTTTTCGGAAAAATATAAAGGAGAATAACCATTTTTTCACAAGACACGAATTGCGTGTACCTCCCTGAAATTAATCTGATCTAAGAGAGTATCTTCATAGAGATTTTAATGAATTGCATTTTTGTTATTTATTAGATACAATAGTATCTATTATTGGATAATAATATATATAGCAGACATTATGATATCCGAAATTCTAAAAACGCCGGCTGAGGTTACTGTTAATATCGCCAGAAAAGCCAAGGCAAAAAGATTGTCATTAAACTTAAGCCAACAAACGCTATCACATCAATTTAGCCTTAGGTTGTTTAAATGATTTTAATGAAGTTTTTAAACAAACATCCTTAGAGTCGCTTCCTACCCTAGATGAAATTCTCAAACAAAAAACGCGGGAAAGAGGACGAAAATAATGGCTGTTCCATCAGTAGAAACGGTCTCTATTCGGTATTGCTGTAATCATATGGCTGTTCCTATGGGAAGATTGGCGTTAAAAGATCGCAATATATATTTTGAGTATTCACCGAGCTTTTTTGAATTGGGACTTGAGTTGTCCCCCTTTAAATTACCATTAAAGCCTGGTGTTACAACATGTTCTGACAAAATATTTGAGGGGTTATTTGGTGTTTTTAATGATAGTTTGCCCGATGGTTGGGGAAGATTACTTTTAGATAGAAAGTTAATGAATCTGGGGATCAATCCGGGCTCATTATCTCCTTTGGATCGTTTATGTTATGTGGGTAGTCGCGCAATGGGAGCGCTACAGTATGAACCAGAAATTGAAAATCCAATTTCAACAACATTAATAAATGATTTGGATCTTATCCATGATGAGTGTATAGCGTTTCAAGAACATGATGAAGATCAATTTGTCGATGATTTGCTTGTCATGAATGGCTCCTCTTCTGGGGCCAGACCGAAAATTCTCATCAGTTTGATTAATAAAGAAAAAAAATTTGAGATCTCAAATAATAACCTACTGCGAAACCACAATGATTGGATCATAAAATTCAAGTCTTCACTCGATCCTAAAGATATAGGCCCTATCGAGTATGCATATCACTTAATGGCTCTTGAAGCTGGCTTAGATGTTCCAGAAGCACGCCTTTTTAAGTCCAAAAAATGTAAGGGATATTTTGGAGTGAAACGCTTTGATCGACAAGGGAATAAATTATATCATATGCACACAGTAAGTGGTTTATTACATGTTGATCACCGAATTCCAAGTTTAGATTATGAAACGTTAATGAGAGCAACATTATGGCTCACTAAAGATGTGCGAGAATGTGAAAAACAATTCGGTAACGCTGTCTTCAACGTGCTTACCCATAATCGTGATGATCATGCAAAAAACTTTTCATTTCTAATGGATGAAAGGGGTTATTGGCGCGTTTCGCCAGCTTATGATTTAAACTTTTCTTCTGGTCCTCAAGGTGAGCATTCAACAACGATTATGGGGGAGGGCAAAAATCCAAGTATACTTCATTTTTTAAAATTAGCTGAGATTGGTTCAATTAAAAAACAAAAAGCCTTAGAAATTATTGATCACATTAAAGGTGCTGTTTCAAAATGGAATGCCTTCGCTGATGAGGCACAAGTGGGTTTAAAATCAAGTAAAAATATTGAAATGGCGTTAGAGAAGATCTCGCGATGCATTAAGTCAAGCCGATCCCTTTGATCCATCGACTGAGGTCAATCATATGCAGCAAATGTAGATTCAAAATGACAATTATCAATTTTAAGATACAATGTGAAAGAAATTACTGATTTTTTAAAAAAGATATCATAAGTATATGACAAAAATCTCCATCATTATCGCGGTTAAAAATGCCAAAGATCCGCTCAAACGCACGCTTGATAGTATTAGGGCTCAAACGATCCCACTAGAGATCATTGTGATCGATTCCCTATCAAGCGATGGTACTTTGAATGTGATTACCCAAAATCAAGATATCATTAGTGCCTATAGGAGTGAGCCCGATAGAGGGATTTCAGATGCCTTTAACAAAGGATTAAAACTCGCCACTGGGGATTATATTAACTATCAAGGCGCAGGGGATCTATTATTTGCACCAGATTGCATTGAGCGTTTATTTAGCAATGTGGTTGATACCGATATTTTAATTTGTGGCAAAGTCATGCGGGTACAAGAAGATGGGACACCATTGTGGGTTGCACCAAAGCAGATCAAAGCATTTAAGCCAAGCACTTTATTATTTAAAATGTCATTGCCGCATCAAGGGCTATTTACCCATCGTTCCTTTTTTGAAAAATTTGGTGTCTTTGATTTAGAAATGAAATTTGCAATGGATTATGAATTATTGCTGCGTGCCTATCATCAATTTCCAAAAACCGTGGTAAAAGACATTATTGTTTCAAAATGGCAAGCAGGGGGAGTGGGGAGCAATCGGATCTTAGAAGTTTTTGATGAATATCATCGTATTAAAATGCAACATCATATTGCAGCACCTAGTCTATTAAAACTCATTGATCAATTAAATCGGCTTAAATATCGAATCAAAACAAAATGGTTAAGGTTGGCTTACTAATGTCTTCAATCATACCTATATTTAAATATATTATTAAAAACAATCCTTGGTATTTAGTACCATTACGCGCCATACAAGCGATCGCTTATCAATGTTATAAAAGAACCTTTAACCATGTTTTAACAAAGAAGATTTTTAATGGGAAAAAGATTTATTTATATCCGAAAAGCCCGAATTCGTCTGCTTTCGTTTATGCTAAAATCCCTGATCGTAACGAAATTTTAGCTTTACGATCATTCGTCGATCACAATACTATTTTTTTGGATGTGGGTGCTAATATTGGTGATTATTCAGTCATGCTGATGGATAAAGTGAAAATGATTTATGCCTTTGAGGCTATTTCCGATACAGCTCTTTTGTGTAAAAAGAATTTTTTGCTCAATGGTCTTAATGCAGAGCAAGTGATTGTCAAAGCGGTTAGTGATAATTCTCACCCGAAGCATTTTAGTCACTTTGGTGGGGGTAGCCCAGTGAATATTCAAGTTCCGCAAGGGGCGAACACTATTGAAGTTCCAGCGATCACTTTGGATGAATTTGTGGCGAAAATACCTAAGACTCGAGAGAGTAATTTTGTTCTTAAAGTCGATGTGGAAGGTTTTGAGCATGAAGTGTTTAATGGGGCTAAAAAGTTCTTATCTGAGTACCCTGTTAAAGCCATTATCTTTGAGTTATTTTCTGAGCGGGTAGACGAAGTCATAAAATTGGTTCAAACGTTGGGTTTCTCAACTAAACAAATTAGCCAAAATAATATGTTATGTATCAAATAAAACAATATCTATCTATTGAAGGTCTGCGCGGCGTTCTCGCGCTTACCGTTTGTTTAGGTCACTTTGGTTTTGGCACTCTCTTTGAATCAGTCGGGTTGCAATTTAATTTTCACTATGCGGTTGATTTATTTTTCGTGATCTCAGGTTTTGTTCTGGCAAGCGCTAACTATTATAACAACCAGCCAGTGACTGCTTATGAATTTACGCTCAAACGCCTAGCTAGGTTATACCCGCTACACTTACTGACGCTCATGCTTATGGTGGGGTTGAATTTTCTCAAAGATAAACCTAGCCCGATCCTCCCTTTTATAGAAAATCTTTTTTTAATCCATAATATTGGTATTCTACCAGCGGATAATTCTTTTAATTTTCCCAGTTGGTCAATTTCAGTAGAATTATGGTGCACGTTATTGTTGTTTTTTATCACTCAATATCTACGTAATACAAAAATTTTAATCACTCTATTCGTTACCTATATTGTCCTGCAAAGTCTTTTTTTGCCAACATTGTTAATCGATGGTGATTATGAAGGTAGTATGCTAGGGATATTTAATACTGGATTATTACGTGCTATTGCAGGGATTTGTTTAGGCGTTTTGACTTATTTGATCTTGCAAAGCGCTAGGGGGAAAAAGTTATTTCAAAATCCTTTATTGGGTTATATTAGTATCCTTGGGCTGTCAATTTATATTTTTCTTAATCCAGGGCTAAATAGCAGCATTGCTTTTTATTTATTTGCCTTTTTTTTGATCGGTCATTGCGCTTATCATCCCAACTTTTTAAAGCTATTAAGAACTCGATTACTGGTGTGGTTGGGTAGCATTTCATATTCGATTTATCTATTGCATATTCCGCTTTATTATATCTTACAGACTTTTTGGGGGGATCTGGCCGTTAAAGGTTGGCAGGGTAAATTCATTCTATTGTCCACCTTGCTTATTGCATCTTCTTTTTCTTTTCTTTTTTTTGAACGTCCCCTGCAAAAAATGGCAGCGGCGAAAGTGCTGAGATCGCAGCACCCTGCATTTGCCAATAATGAGCAAATGCAGGGTGCAAAGAACACAACAGTTATGGTCTTGAACCAATAGCAGATCTTGCGGAAGCTTTCGATTCATCGGTATTGCCTGTTAAGAATTTAGCAGCAGCAAGAGTACCAACCCCTTCGAGCGCACCTCGCAAATAGGTTAATGGGGTTGCATCCTGTTGAAGATAGGATTCTGTTACTGCACCAGTAACAGCAGCAACGCCAAATTCAATAGCGCCAAGTTTAACTTTTGGACCTAGGTGTGAAGCTGTCTCTAATAATTCACGTAATCTGTTAATTTGTGGACCGTTTAGCATCGTAATTTCTCCTCAGTAATCGTTAATTAGATGAAGGGTTTAAAATTTTCCATGAACCGGAAGTATAATACCCGAACATGAACAAGTAGGGAGCCGCAACAAAACCAACGCCGCCTGCTGCCATGATTGGTGCTGCTGTTACGGCAAAGTTAGCAACAATGCCATAAGTGGCGCACATAAGTAGAACATCGGTAATCGTTGCAAAACTTAATCCATCACTGACAGCACGCTTGTGAATATTTTCCCACGTGCTAGCATCAATACAGCTAATACCACCTGATACTATTTGGATGTCTTGGTGTGTTAATTCCCTCATTTTTTACCTCTAGTTATGAAAAGGAAGGTTTGGTTATAAACGGTATTTTCGTTGAGATCAAGAAGTTTCTGATTTTAAGTTGAGTTTGCGTTGTCAACTGACCTAATGCCTTTGCTTTTAAGATCATTTTGCAAATCATGGGCTATTATTTTTCCCCATACTTGATGACCTTGTACCGACAAATGTGCAACATCATGAAACAGCGCCATTTTCTCAGCATTGGTCATGGGCGGTAATTTATCTTTTAAATAAATAACGGGAAGTTCATATTGCGCTAATAACTTTTGGATGATTGAATCAATTGGCGCTCGCGCTAACACTTGTTGTTGTGTTGGCGTGATATAAATGAGAAATGTTTTATTTTGCGATTTTAAATAAACCGCTAATTCTTTTAAGTGTTGTACTGCAAGCGTAGCAACTTTGGTTTTTTCTAATTCTGAAGCCTGATACGCATGCAAATAGGGCAATTTCATTAAATGAATTTTATAGACAAAGTACTGTACTAATTCTTCCAAAGCAAAATAGGGTGGTCGCATCCAAAATAATTGTCCGCCGATCCGAGTTAAACCTCTATAAAAATCACCTTCAGGGAACATAGCAACATAAATATCTGCAGGTAAAAATGGCATGTCTTTTATAAATGCAACAACATTATCAACGCCCCACCCGTTTACCCCCGCATTACCAGCACAATAGCCCGGCAAGTCTTTCACGGCTAACGCAGAAAATAAATCGGGATTGTTGATATAACTACCCCCATAAGTTACAGAATCGCCTAGAAATAAAATTTTATGATGGGTATCGTTGAGATCCCAATTTTGTTCTGCGCGTAACCCTAAATTATTAATCTTAATGGTATGTTGCGGCTGCCTTGCTACTACTTGATTAGGCATTGGGCGATAACCGTAAATGGGGTGGGCTTGGTATATCACGGGTTTACCCAGACCAAAAAAATGATCTGCAATAAATTCTAAAAGAAACAGGGCGAGCACTGCCAGAAGAGCGATGATCCCCCATAGGGTCGTTTTGGGGTGGCGCTCAAAAATGTTTTTTTGCATCTTTAAAACAACGTATAAATAAACGGTGCAACGGCGGAGCCTTGGGTAAAAACAAGTAGCGCACCGAGTATTAAAATAAGCCCCATGATGGGCGCTAACCAAAATTTTTTACGAATGCGTAGAAATTGCCATAAATCGATAATGATATCTAACATTAGAAGGGCTTCTCCATATGTTGTCTTGGTCGAATGGGTGAAATTTTGCGATAAGATGTTTTATTTGTGTCATAATGACGCTCCATCGGATTATAACCAAATAATCGCATGATAATTCCCATTGGCGTAATCATAACAAAAAAGATCAAGCTTAATATCATTCGGGTATTAACCCATCCTAAAATATGGCCTATTTTCATCCAGGGATTATAGATTAAGCGCAGCAGATTAGGCATGAGCAAGGCCAATACGAAAAGTGTCACACCAATGATCCAAGGCCAAGTGGGGATTGTTTTGCCAAATAGCAAAGGCAAGCTTGAACCAAAGACGCCCATAAAAACAAAGGCGAGCGTTAAGCCAAACTTACGTAGTAATTTATTGTCAATAATGGTGTTCATGATCTTAATCTCTAATCTAAGGCAAACGCTTCTTTCCAATTACTCTTTTCTTGCCATTCGGGTTGTTTATTTTTAGCTAAGACGAAATTTTCTAATACCAGATAGTCCATTTCCGTGCGCATAAAGCATCGATAGGCGTCTTCGGGTGTGCAGACAATAGGTTCTCCGCGCACATTAAATGACGTATTAATTAATATCGGACAGCTACTTAATTCTTCGAATTTATCAAGTAGCTGATAAAAACGAGGGTTGGTTTCCTGGTGAACGGTTTGGATCCGAGCAGAATAATCAACATGGGTAACTGCGGGTATGGTGGAACGAGGCACATTCAGTTTGTCGATCCCAAATAATTGTTGTTGTTCTTTAGTTATGGTGAAACATTGTCTTTCATGTATGGGCGCAACCATTAGCATATAAGGACTTCTTCCTGAGAATTCAAACCATTCACTGACTTTTTCATATTTAACAACAGGCGCAAATGGCCGAAATGATTCACGATATTTAATTTTTAAATTCATGATGGATTGCATTTTGCTACTGCGAGGATCACCAATAATAGATCGAGCGCCTAAAGCCCGTGGTCCAAATTCCATCCGTCCTTGTAGCCAACCAATTACATTTTCTTCAGTTAATCGCTTGGCAATAAAAGGAAATAATTCTTCATCAGAAAAGACTTGATAGCGAGCGCCGATTTTATCGAGGTAAATTGCGATTTGATCAGAAGAAAAACGGGGGCCAAGATAACTGCCTTGCATACTGTCACTGGCTTGTGGAATGCGATCATGTTGATAATACTCATACCAGGCGCTTAAGGCCGCGCCCAATGCGCCACCAGCATCGCCAGCCGCGGGTTGGATCCAGATCTCTTTGAATATTTTTTGCTGCTGCAATTTACCATTGGCAACACAATTGAGTGCAACACCGCCGGCTAAACAAAGATAATCGACTTTTAATTCTTTTTGGGCAGTTTTGGCTAATCTGGATATGATATTTTCAGTGATCACTTGAATAGAGCTGGCCAAATCCATTTCACGTTGCGTAATGGCGGCTTCTGGTTGGCGTGGGGGACCACCAAATAGGGTATGAAAACGATCGTTCGTCATGGTTAAGCCGGTGGGGTAATTAAAATAATCGAGATCAAGACGAAAAGTGCCATCTTCTTTTAGATCGAGCAAATGTTTATAAATTAAATCAACGTATTTGGGCTCTCCGTAAGGTGCTAAACCCATTAATTTATATTCACCGGAATTTACCTTAAAACCGGTGTAATAAGTAAAAGCAGAGTAAAGGAGCCCTAATGAATGAGGGAAATCTAGTTCCCATTGGGGAATTAATTGGTTTTTATCGCCTAACCAAACGGAGCTCGTTGCCCATTCGCCGACGCCGTCCAAGCAAAGCACAGCGGCGCGCTCAAAAGGACTTGGAAAAAAAGCGGATGCGGCATGTGCTTGATGATGTTCCGTAAATAAAAGGGGGGGAAGTGATTTTGCAGGGATCTCGCTGAGCTTGGTTAATGATTTTTTCAACAAATCTTTTAGGAAGAATTTTTCTTTCATCCAAATCGGCATTGCCTGTAAAAATGAACGAAAACCTTTTGGGGCAAAAGCGATATAAGTTTCTAAGAGCCGCTCGAATTTTATAAAGGGTTTATCGTAAAAAACAATGGCCTTCATATCTTTTAAAGTTAGTCTGCCTTCTTTTAAACAATATTCAATCGCATATTCTGGGAAATGGGGATCATGTTTTTTGCGGGTAAATCGTTCTTCTTGTGCTGCGGCGATAATTTTGCCATCTATCACAAGCGCAGCAGCACTATCATGGTAAAATGCCGAAATCCCTAAGATTGCTGTGCTCAATGTTCTCTCCCTTACCGTAAGCATTAGTGTTGTTTGTTGAAGTGTGAGGGGTAGCAGTGTATCTAAAAATGGCCCAAGCTTGTAGGGGGCCATCGATTCCGGCAGAATAATCCGCTTTGAGTGTTTAATGAGATCTTGTAGGTGCGATGCTTGCTTAATAAAGAGTTAGAAAATATTCTCATATGCCCAATCACCAAAAGTAATTTAATTTGGCTAACTGAAGATGATCTTCGCCAATTAAATGAACGGATTAAGCAGGGGGAGATCACTGATAGCACCAGTGCGGTACATACCATCGCAATAGCCGGTGGATTAAAAGTAAGTGATCATGATTTATTTTATCCAATTGTACAAGATATTGTGTACGTGTTACCTACCTTGGCACTCGCAGGTCGTTTTAAGTTTCCGATCCAAGTTGATGTCGCTAATAAAACCAAAAATGAAGTGAAACGCTTTTATGATGATTGGGGTTGGCAAGAAAATGAAGGCGTATTTAAAGACGCGCAAGATTCAGAAGATCTACGCCGTGTTTCTCAAAAATACATTTTGAATTGTCATTTGCGTTTGAATCAACACTTACCTAATCAAGGAAAATATTTACTGGATATTGCTTCTGGTCCCATACAGTACGATGCTTATTTAAGCTATTCTCAACATTATGAATATCGAATTTGTGCTGACATTTCTTTGCGTGCATTGACTGCGGCCAAACAAAAATTAGGAAGCAAAGGGATCTATCTTTTATGCGATGTGACACAATTGCCGTTAAAGTCAAATAGTATTGATGCCATCGTGTCCTTACATACGTTATATCATGTGCCACAACAACAGCAGTTGCAAGGGTTCGCGGAGCTTTATCGTGCACTCAAACCAGCTGGCGTTTCAGTGATCGTTTATAGCTGGGGGCACCATTCTTTGTTAATGAATTTGTTGTTATGGCCATTGAAAATTTATTTTTGGTTAAAACGAAGGTTGAAAAGTTCCACATCTGAGCAAGATCTTTATTTTTATGCGCATAATTATCAATGGTTTTGCGATGAAATAAAGGTAAAGTACCAAACCCAATTGTTCTCTTGGCGTAGCGTTAATGTGCCATTTCTTAAGTTGTTTATCCATCGCTTTTTAGGCGGTAAACAGATTTTAAGTTTTATTTATTTCTTGGAAAATCGCTTTCCAAAAGCGATGGGTAAATGGGGCGCTTATCCTTTATTTGTCAGTAAAAAAAGCAATGTATTATGAAAGCACAATACGATTACGTGTTTGTAACACATTTGCCAGCTTTTTATAAAGTGAACCTGTACAATGCACTGGCTAAAACTTGTCGGATATTTGTAATATTCTTGGGTAAAACTTCCAAAATTCGAAGTTTAGATTTTGTACAAAACGAATGCCATTTTGATTATGTTATTTTACACCCTGATTATTTTGAAAATCGTCAGTTAATCATTAATTTCGTAAAGCTGTACCAACTTTTACTGAAATTAAAATACCGCCAACTCGTTGTGGGTGGTTGGGATCTTCCGGAATTTTGGTGGTTGGTGTTTTTATCGCCTAAAAGTAAAAACGCATTAGCATTAGAATCATCCGTATTTGAAAGTGTGATCGATGGGGTACGTGCATGGTTAAAAAAGATATTTTTATTGCGCGTTGCGGGGGTATTTTTATCAGGTGTTCCACATCAGAAATTATTAGAGCGCCTTTGTTTTAAAGGTGCCATCAGAAAAACCCAAGGGGTAGGCATTTTTAATTATCCGGTTATGGTTCCCCAAAAATCGCCTATATTTCAAGGGAAATTACTATATGTTGGGCGTCTTGCCCCCGAAAAGAATTTACAATTGCTGCTAAATGTCATGTATAGCTTACCGCAATTTACTTTGACAGTGATTGGTCATGGGCCGTTATACGATCATTTAAAAGCGAACTGCCCAACCAATGTGCGATTGATTGGACATGTCCCTAATGAAGAACTGATTACTTGGTATCAGCAGCATGACATTTTTATTTTACCATCCTTAAATGAACCGTGGGGCTTGGTCGTAGAAGAAGCATTGTTTTATGGTTTACCCGTGATAGTATCCAACCGCGTGGGTTGTGCCATCGATTTAGTACAAGCAAAGCAAGTCGGTGTTTTATTTGATCCTTCATCGATGGATGCTTTACATCAGGCGATTTTGTGGGTGGCTCAGCATTATGAAATGATGCTGCAAAAAATAGCAGCACTTGACTTTCATGAACGCGACAACCAACAAGTTCAGCAGTACATTGAGTACGTGGTATGAAAGTGTTAATTGTACATAATTATTACCAATCTAAATACATTGGTGGCGAAGATATTATCGTTGAGAGAGAACTACGTGCGTTAAAAAGCGTACTAGGAGAACAAAATGTTTTTGAATATTGTGTTAGCAATGATGATGCTAAACCCTTAAAATTGTTGTTCACGTTGTGGGGCAATCAAAAACATTTTAACAATATTAAACTTCTTGTTAAACAATATCAGATTGATCTTGTTCACGTGCATAATTTTTTTCCATTATTAACGCCGATTGTATTTTTAGCGGCAAAAAAAATGGGTGCAAAAGTAGTGCATACCTTGCATAATTTTCGTTGGTGGTGCTTATCAGGCATTTTATATCGAAAAAATGTTGGCTCATGCACCAAATGCGTGGGTAAAAAATGGGGGTTGCCTGCGATATTCTATGGCTGTTATCGTGGATCGAGGTTGCAAAGTTTAGCAGGGAGCTTGGCTTTTTGGTGGTATCGCTTTCGAAAATATGATCAATGTATTGACGGTTATTTTGCACTCACGCCTTTGCAACAAGAGAAACTAAAAATGTTTGGATTAACCCGTAACGTTTTTTTAAAGCCAAATGCCATTGAAGTTCCCGCTCAAATGAGTGCGCCCGAATCAAAGCAAGACTATGTATTTGTAGGCCGCTTAGAAGCGGCTAAAGGCATTGAACTATTATTAGAGACTTGGGTGCAATTACCGAGGCATTTTATATTAAATATTATTGGAGAAGGTATTGATAGGGCACAGTTGCAACAAAAATATGCACACCCGAATATTCACTTTTTAGGTCAAATCCCTCACGCGCAAGTTGTGCAGGCGATCTGCAAAGCGAAATATGTACTACATCCTTCTTTATCCAATGAAACATTTGGTTTGAGTGTGGTAGAGGCTTTAGCGCAAGGCACACCCGTGATTGCCATTAATATTGGTGCGCCTAGTCAGTTTATTGAAGCAGGGTATAATGGTTTTTTTTGTTGTGCAGAAGAATTTAAAGAGGTGATTATAGCCTCAAACAATTACCCACGCTATGAACAAATGTGTAGTAATGCTTATGTGAGTGCAAAAAAGTATGATTTACCGCATGTGATTTCACAACAAATTGCTTTATATCAGCAGATTTTGAGCTCAAACACATGCGCTTGACGATATCGATTATTACCGTGTGCTTTAATAGCGCGAAAACGATTGAAGAAACATTACAATCTGTGATTGCTCAGGATTATTCGAATATTGAATATATCGTCGTTGATGGTGGCTCAACGGATGAAACACTAGCCATTTTGCAACGATACCGTCAGCACATACATACCCTTATTTCTGAGCCTGATGAAGGCATTTATGCCGCAATGAACAAAGGGATCAAACTTGCTAAAGGTGATATTGTGGGCTTAATTCATTCCGATGATTATTACGCCCATCCTCAAGTGATCTCACGTGTTGCCAATGTTTTTCAAGACGCACAAGTGCAAGCCTGTTATGGCGATTTGATTTATTTCTCCACGCATTCACCACATCAAGTGGTACGTTATTGGCGATCAAGCGCCTTTAAGACAGGTTTGTTTTCCAAAGGTTGGTGCCCGCCACATCCTACTTTTTTTGTGCGACGTGAAGTATATGAACGGTTAGGGGGGTTTGATTGCCATTATCGGATGGGCAACGATGTTGAACTCATGATGCGATTTTTGGAAAAACACCGTATCTCTAGTATTTACTTGCCAGAAGTTTTGGTGAAAATGCGTTTGGGTGGGGTTTCTAATCGGCATGTGAAAAACATTATCGAACAAAATAGGAATATATTGCTAGCGGCTAAAAGGTTAGCGTTGCCCATTTCTGTGTGGAAATTTGTTCTTTACAAACTGTTTAATCGATTATCTCAATTTATGACTAAATCTGGGGGTATTGATCCTTATGTTAAATAACCGTATGCAAGTACTGGTTACTGGCGCTACAGGATTTGTAGGCAGGCACCTTTGTCAGTATTTATTGCAACAAGGGTATCAAGTTAAGGCAGTTGGTCGTCAAGAAATACTGCCATTTACCGATCCTCATTTGATTTATTATTGTATTGAAAATATTGATATACATACGAATTGGCAGCCTATTTTAGAGGGTGTTGATGTGATTGTGCATTTGGCTTCACGCGTGCATGTGATGCAAGATAAGGGCATGCAAGCATTGGCGCTTTATCAGGCAGTGAATGTTAAAGGTACTCAACAATTAGCGCGTGCTGCTTTACAAAGTGATGTAAAACGCTTTATTTATGTGAGTACTATTAAGGTGAATGGTGAAAAAACCATTGGTATGCCATTTCGTGCAGAAGAGCAACCGCGTCCGTTAGATGCCTATAGCCTATCTAAATTACAAGCAGAGCAAATATTACAAGAAGAAGCCAGACGCAGCGGTATGGATTGGGTCATTATTCGCCCGCCTTTAATTTACGGATCGGGGGTTAAAGGGAACTTTAAAAGACTATTACAACTGGCAAAATCACGTTTACCTTTACCCTTATATTCAGTTCGAAATCGTCGCAGTTTTGTGTATGTCTATAATTTGTGCAGCTTCATAGAATGTTGCCTAACACACCCTCATGCGCCACGTGAAGTATTTTTAGTATCCGATAATCATGATTTATCTACCCCAGAGTTGATCCGATTATTAAGAAAATCGTTGGGTAAACATTCAGGGTTATTTCCCTTTCCAGTGAGTTTTTTAAAATTGCTAGGTAGCATAACGGGTAAACGACGTCTGATTGATCGTATGCTTGATTCGTTGCAAGTCAATATTGAAAAGTCAACTAGACTACTTAATTGGCAGCCACCTTTTAGTGTGGAACAGGCATTAACGGCGATGTGGGAAGATTCCCTTATCAAATAAAATCCTTATAATGCGCCTTGTCTTTAAAAAATTAATGAGTTAATGAATTGACTTATATCATTGATTTACAGCGTTTATGGGCAGATCGTAAAATGGTTCTGGCCAACCCATTACAAGTTGCGCCAGGGGCTTACATTGATCCACGTCATTGTGCGATCTCAGCGGTTGTCGTTGCACAGGCGGATCAAGATAAATTGCTGAAAAATCTAATTTTTCTATGCGATCAGCTTTTAATCCGTGAAGTGGTGGTGGTGAATTGTGAAGCTTCATCCCAGATAGAAGAAGCCTTAAGGCAATTCGTTAAAAGCCATCCTAAATGTTATATCGTGACTGGGCGTTCGCGTATGGGTGTGGCAGCAGCTTATAATCTGGGGGTTCGCTACACTAGTGGGCAATTTTTATTATTTTTAGATCTTCTCTGCGTATTACCTAAAAACGCCATTTTAAAATTATTGGCAACTGGATTGCACAAGCCCCATCCTTGGGTGGTTGGTCCACTATCAGAAAAAGATAATATCAATCTGCCTGAAGTTTCATTGCCTGGTGGTGGGATCCATGTGGCTAGCCTTACTGCTGATTGTTTATTTATACCCACGAAGGATTTTTTGGCGTTGCAGGGGTTGGATGAGCGTTGCTTGCATAGTGCTTTCCACCTCGACTTATGTATGCGGATCCATTTAGCAGGTGGTGGTGTTTATCAGGCTTGTGATGTGCAAGCAACAACGGATCCAGGGCGACGAGATAGTCTTTCATTAGTAGATCGTTTACGTCAGGATTGGCAGGCATGTCGTGGACAATGGTATTTCGAGCATAAACATTTTAGTCGAAAAACAAACTTATTTTTTAGAGTGATACGCGATTGCACATTGGGTTTGCGACTTTTGGTGAAGCGCTTCATTCAACGCTTGTGTCAATAACTGGTAATAAGGGGGTTTTCCTGGTACCATCCAGCCCATCTTTTATGGTGATCTTGCTGGTCCTCTCGCAATGATACATTATAAACCCCGCCAGGCCCGGAAGGGAGCAACGGTAGTAGTGAATTCATGTGCCGGGGTGTGGCTGGCAAGATCGCCACCATTATGAATCTTGAGATCTCAAAGAACAGGAAATAGCGGCTGTGTACCAAGTATTAGCGCGAAAATGGCGCCCTAAATCCTTTTCCAGTTTGAAGGCTCAAGAGCATGTTACGCGCACACTCATGCATGCTATTTCTAGCCAGCAATTACACCATGCCTATTTGTTTACTGGCACGCGCGGCGTGGGGAAAACCAGTATTGCACGGATATTAGCGAAATCACTGAATTGCCTGACTGGCGTTACCGCCAAACCTTGTGATCAATGTGCCGCGTGCATCGATATTGATAAAGGCTGCTTTGTTGATCTCATTGAAGTTGATGCGGCTTCACGTACTCGCGTTGAAGATACGCGTGAATTATTAGAAAACGTACAATATGCACCGACACAAGGGCGCTTCAAAATTTACTTAATTGACGAAGTGCACATGCTATCTAGTCACAGTTTTAATGCGCTCCTCAAAACATTGGAAGAACCGCCGCCGCATGTGAAGTTTATTTTAGCGACTACCGATCCTGATAGGATCCCAATGACTATTTTATCGCGCTGTTTGCGCTTGAATCTCAAACCGTTACCTACCCCAGAAATTGCAGCACAACTGGAACATATTTTAACGGAAGAAAAAATAGCTTTTGAAGCTAAGGCTTTAGTGAGAATTGCTCGTGCCGCTAAAGGTAGCATGCGTGATGCTTTAAGTTTGTTGGAGCAAGGCATTGCCTATGGGCATGGTACCGTTAAGGTGCAAGATATCGAAGCAATGTTGGGGCAAAGCTATCAGCAATATATCACTGCTTTGCTAAGTGCATTAGCTGAGATTAAGGTGCAAGACGCGTTACAAGTGATTGGCAAAATGGCAGAAATAGGCGCTGATTTTGAGCAAGTTTTAGCTACTTTGTTACAAGTTTTTTATGCTATTGCAATTGCACAAGCAGTGAAGCAAGAAAATGATGAATTGTCTGCTTTTGTTGAAATAGAATCGGATTGGTTAGTCTTTAAAGACAAATTCTTGCCTGAGGAAGTGCAGTTGTTGTATCAAATTGGTTTAGTCGGACAACGTGATTTACCTTTTGCGCCATCATTGCGCGCAGGTTTTGAAATGTTATTATTGAGGATGATTGTGTTTCGTCCGGTTTATGAGGCATCAGCACCTCAGGTTAAAAAAGAGCCGCCAGCTAAAGTCCAACCGACAGGTACGATTGATTTGGATTGGGAAAATTTGACAAACCAGCTTCCTTTATCAGGGTTAGCACGTATTTTAGTGAAACATTGTATCGTTGGGGGCTGGGATGGTAGTACGCAGCTTAATCTCATTTTAGATTCATCGCAAAAAGCCTGTTTAAATACGCAGCGTCAGGTACAAATTCAAGAAGCAATTAGCCAACAATTAGGGCGTTCTATTCATTTAAAAATTAGCTTAGGGGAAGTGCAAGCAGAGTCCCCTTTAACTCAGGCAAGGATTAAAGAAAGCGAACGGCAAGAGCAAGCGAAACAAACACTATTAGCAGATCCAATTGTCAAAGATATTATTTCAACTTTTAATGCGCAAGTTGAGAAGATTACAGTAGATTAAATATACTCAAAGAGGATCATTATGGATGATATAAAATCGATGATGCAAAATGCACAAAAAGTGCAAGAAAATTTGCGTCATGTTTACCAACAAATCGAAGAAAAAACAAAAGATAAAATATCTATTGGCAAGGCAGGGGGTGATTTAGCCACCGCGCATGTCAATATGAAAATGCGATTAATTAACCTTGAGCTAAAACCAGCGCTTATGCAAGAGTCATTGCCCGTGATTGCAGAACTGATTGTAGCGGCGGTGAATCAAGCGATTGAAAATGCGCAACAAATGATTCATCAAGAAATGATGGATATGGCCAAGGGTATGGGAATGCCAACAGGCCTTTAGGAAAATCCTTTGATCTTTAGCCAACTGGTTAAGCAATTCATTGAAGCATTGCAAGTCTTACCTGGCGTTGGGCCTAAAAGCGCGCAGCGAATGGCTTTCTATTTATTGGAGAGAGACAGGGAAGGGGCGCAACGGTTGGCGCATTTATTAAATCAAGCGATGAAACAAGTGGGCCATTGTGAACGTTGTCGTACCTTATGTGAAAAGCAGTATTGTTTGATTTGTGAAAACCCGCATCGTGATCAAAATTTACTTTGTGTTGTCGAGGGGCCCTCACATGTGGCTGCTATTGAACAAACGGGATATCACGGTTTATATTTTGTACTGTCAGGGCATTTATCGCCTATCGATGGTATTGGACCCCAAGAGATCGGTATTTTAGATTTAAGCTGTCGTTTAGCAGAAGGACAAATCAAAGAAGTTGTTCTGGCGACCAACGCAACAGTAGAGGGCGAGGCTACAGCCTATTATATTGCGGATTTAGTGAAAGCCAAAGGGCTGCGTGCAAGTCGCATCGCGCATGGTGTGCCCTTAGGCGGGGAATTAGAATACATCGACGGCGGGACGCTAGCCAAAGCCCTTGCTGATCGATTCGTTGTTTAAGGAGATTATTAATGAGCGTAGAAGCAATCAAAGAAAAACGTGGATTTGAAACTGAAGTCAAACAACTTCTGCATTTAATGATCCATGCCTTATATAGCAATAAAGAAATCTTTTTAAGGGAGCTTATTTCTAACGCGGCTGATGCGATTGATAAGTTGCGTTTTGAAGCGATATCCAATCCTGTGTTATATGAAGGTGATATTGAATTAGCGATCCATATTGAATATGACAAAGAGGCTAAAACGATCAGCATCCGTGATAATGGCATTGGGATGTCTCGTGAAGAAACGATTTCTCATTTAGGCACTATCGCTAAATCAGGCACCCAAGAATTTTTAAAATCATTAACAGGCGATCAAGTCAAAGATAGAAATTTAATTGGCCAATTTGGGGTGGGTTTTTATTCCAGTTTTATTGTTGCTGATAAGGTTACCGTAAAAACTCGCCGCGCTGGTTTATCGGCACAAGAAGGTGTTTGCTGGGAATCACAGGGCGAAGGCGACTACACCGTTGAGAACATTGAAAAGCCTCATCGAGGTACCGAGATTATTTTGCATTTAAAGCAGCAAGAAGAGGAATTTTTAAATGGGTTGCGCTTGCGGCATATTGTGGCTAAATATTCTGATCATATTAATGTCCCTGTTTATATGTTTAAAGAAGCTTATGGCGAAGAAGGTGATAAGACAGATGCTTCAAAAGACGAAGAAGTCGTTAATCGAGCAACAGCCCTTTGGACACTATCGAAAGGTGATATTGAAGACGAAGCCTATATCGAATTTTATAAGCATGTTGCGCATGACTTTGAAGATCCTCTCATTTGGTCGCACAATAAAGTTGAAGGTAAGTTTGAATATACGACATTGCTTTTTATCCCATCACGAGCACCTTTTGATTTATGGCAACCCAGCAAACCGCGTGGGTTGAAATTATATGTGCGGCGTGTGTTTATTATGGACGATGCGGAGCAGTTTTTACCTAATTATTTACGTTTTATCCGCGGCGTGATTGACTGTAATGATTTGCCTTTGAATATTTCAAGAGAAATTTTACAAAGCAATAAAATGGTTGATGCTATCCGCAGTGCAGTTGCTAAGCGTGTGTTATCGATGCTTGGTGATTTAACCAAAACAGACAGTGAAAAATATTTAAAGTTCTGGGGTGAATTTGGACAAGTATTGAAAGAAGGTCCTGCTGAAGATTTTGCTAATAAAGAAGCAATTGCTAAATTATTGCGTTTTGCTTCAACTTTTACTGATCATGAAAAGCAGGATGTTTCCTTAGATGATTATATTAGCCGTATGAAGCCAGGACAAGAGAAAATTTATTATATTGCTGCCGACACTTTTAATGCAGCAAGACATAGTCCACACTTAGAGATCTTCCGTGCTAAAGGTATTGAAGCATTACTGCTTTATGATCGGATTGATGAATGGTTGATGTCACATTTAAATGAATATGAAAAAAAGCATTTTCAATCTGTCGCTATGGGGGCACTGGGTGAGCTTGATTTCGCTGAAGAAAAATCTGATAAAGCAAGTGCTGCTGAAAAAGATAAGGCTATTAGTGAAGAATACAAAGATACCTTGAGTCAAATTAAAGAATCGTTAAAAGATAAAGTAACCGATGTTCGCTTTACCCATCGTTTAACGTCCTCACCTTCTTGTATCGTGGCTGAAGAGGGGCAAATGACTTCACAAATGCAGCGTTTATTGCGCAGTGCGGGACAATTTGTGAATTTGAAGCCCATTTTGGAATTAAACCCAGACCATTTGCTTGTTAGTCGGTTAAAATCAGAAAAGGATCCGCAGCACTTTAACGATTTAAGCCAAGTATTGTTTGATCAAGCTATTTTAGCAGAAGGCGGTCAATTGGATGATCCGGCTACGTTTGTACGGCGCTTTAATGACTTGTTGATTAGTATTGCAAATAAAAAATAACTGCCCTCTTGCATAAGGAGGCATTTCTTGAAGGCACTGCAATCAATCCATCATGCAATAAAAAAATATCTATTGCGTTCATTTGTGATTTTCACTGCTACTGTACTTTTTTTTACTAACTTTGTTGCCGATAAAAATTTGCAACTCTTTCATTTTACCTGTTCTATTGGCACGTTATTAATACAAATAGTGTACGGCGGCATTATTGTGCTAGCTGAAACCCAGTATTTTCGAAAAACCGCCAAAATGATTTGGTGGAGTGGTTTAATCAATCTTGTTCTTGCCTGTGTCGGTTTTTTCTTTTTAAAATTTCCCATTCCCGAATTTTGGGTAAAGTACAATGGTGAAATGCTTCAAATTTGGCAGCAAGTGGAAGTCGTATTTATGCTTATGTTAGCTTATATTAGTAGCGCGTTTGCTATGCTCTATACAGCCGGCATTTTGCATATTTTTTTCAGGCGTCGCTTACTATTACTGCGCGTTGCATTAGTGGCAACGATTGGCGTATCTGTCGATATTTTTGTATTAACACCTATTATATTATTTATTTCGCCAGATAGTTACACTGCTTGGTGGAAGGTGTTGTCCTTACTTTCGGTGAAATTCTCTTTATGCTTTTATGTGATCCCACTAAGCGCGTTCCTGGTCTTTATATTAAAAAGCAGCTTTTTTGCGCCACCATTGCCAGATAAATGGCGGGGCGCTAAACAGAATTAGCCCAGCGCCTAACACTAAGGTAAATGCTAATTCATTATGGAATCGATATTCTTTGGGAGGGATAAAGCCCAGGCAAAAGGCGGTGATGCAAAATAAAGCACCAATACCCGCAACTAACCAAAGGCCAATTTTACCTCCAGGGATCTGGTAAAGGCGAGGTGTATCAGGTTGGGTATAGCGCAATCGGATCACGCTAATGAATAACAAGAAATAAACCATTAAAATCAATTGGGCTGCTTGGATTTGAAAGATCCAATAAAATTGATTCACGGTCGAAATAAACAAATTCATACTGATCAGTAAAGTGCCTAGAATTCCTTGCATCAATAAAATAGCTATTGGTGAACCATGGCGATTCGTGCGGCGAGTGAATTTCGGGAAATTTTCGTTTTCGGCGCTAGCCAGCAAACCCTTACTGGGGCCAATTAACCATGTATTTAATAGTGCGAGGCCACCTAGAACTGAGAGGAAAGCAAATACTGGGGTGGCCCATGGAATATGTAAAAAGGTAAAAAATTCGGCCATGGCTTGCATCATGCCAGAAGAAAGCTCCATATCCTCTTTGGGAATAACAGCTGCGACGGCTAAAGAACCCAACATATAAATCACAATAATGGTGAGCGCGGCAATTAAGGTTGCGCGTGGAAAAGTAACTTGGGGATTTTTAGTATCCTGAACATAAAAAGCAGCAACTTCGATCCCTGCAAACCCTAATGAAGTGGCTGTGAAATATGACAACGTCGACAATGAAAATTCAGGCATGAGAGAGGCAGTATTAAATTCAATATGAATGGGTTGTCCCAAACCTATCCAATAAGCCCCTAAGCTGATAATGGCAATTCCTGGAATAATACTGCCAGCGATTATCCCAAAAGCACTGATCCAGCCAGAGGTCTTAGTGCTAAAGAAGTTTAGTAAGGTGCCAGACCATAAAACGATCAGCATCACAGTAAACATAAAATAACGATGTTGAGATAATTCAGGGCTTACCACGAAGGCTAAAGTAGAGGCGATAAAGGCAAGTACCGCAGGCAGCCAGACCACACTTTCAATCCATTCTAACCATACTGCTAAGGTACCGGATTTTTCACCAAAGGCTTCTTTCACCCAGGCATAGACGCCACCTTTTTTAGGCCAACCTGAAGCTAACTCAGCACAAGTGAGGGCAATAGGAATAAAGAACAGCAAAGCAGAAAATGTTAAGAAAAAAACAACGGAGAAGCCATTTTTGGCAAATGTAGGGAGATTCCGTAAAGCAATAATTGCAGAAACGCTAATCATGGATAGCGCAAATAATCCTAGAGCCCGCGTTGGTTGTTCTTTTACGTGGTTCACGGGTACTCCCTTTCTATTTTGCCTGCTATTTGAGAGACTAAAAGTGTTGCCCTGAGTAAAACCAGGGGATCCGAATATTAGCATCATTTCTAAGAAAGTTAATTAGTTCTATCATGAATATTTTTGTTTTTGCCGTTAATTGTTGGATTAAGGAGCATGCATGACATGAGGGAAGTACTGGTCGCAGGCGCTGGGAAAATAGGATCGTTGGTTGCAACATTATTAGTTGAATCCGGAGATTACCTGGTATATGTAGCTGACATAGAACATAAGTCGAGTGGCTCAAAAGAAGAAATTCCTGCTAGTCAAAATCTCAAGAAGATCCATCTTGATATTACACATACTGAGTCATTTACTAAATTCATACAAAAAAGTAAATTAGAGGCGGTCATCTCTTGCTTACCTTATTTTGTCAATCCAGCACTTGCTGCCTTAGCCAAAAATTTTGATTTACATTATTTTGATACCACAGAAGATACGGAAGTTTCAGCTGCCATCAAAAAACTTGCTTTTGGCTCAATACATGCATTTATTCCACAATGTGGCTTAGCGCCTGGGTTTATTAGTATATTAGCCAATAGTCTTGCCAAAAGCTTTGATCAAATCGAATCTATACTCATGCGAGTCGGTAACTTACCAGTTCATCCGCACAGTGCTTTAAAATATGCCATTAATTGGTCAGTAGATGGTTTAATCAATCAATATGGTAATCTTTGTTACGGGATTTCTAATGGTAAACCACAGCTTTTGCAATCATTAGAAGGTTTAGAAACGATCGAAATCGATGGCGCATTATATGAGGCATTTAATACTTCTGGCGGTGTAGGTACGTTGGTTGAGTCTTATGATGGGAAAGTGGCACACCTTAATTACAAAACCTTGCGTTACCCTGGACATTGCCAGCTAATACACTTTTTAATGAATGAATTAAAACTAAATAACGATCGACAAACTTTAAAGCGTATTTTAGAAAATGCGCTCCCAAAAACCCATGAGGATGTCGTCATCATCTATGCCGCTGTCAAAGGAATGCAAAATGGACAGCTCATAGAAGATACGGCGGTGAAAAAAATATACCCTCAAGAAATTGCAGGTAAACTATGGTCTGCAATTCAAGTAACCACAGCGACTAGTGTGTGTGCAATTGTAGATATTGTGCTTAATAAGCCTCAAAAATATCAAGGTTTTGTATTACAAGAGCAATTTGAATTGAGTGACTTTCTAGCCAATCGTTTTGGTCAGTATTATGTCAGTAAACAATAATAATTGTTGGGGGATCTATGGATTTATTAAAATCTTTAGGGATTGAGGCTCTCAATAGTGGTGCCAGCTGTGGTTGTGGCGCGTGGTTATATGATAAGCAACTGCCGCCCTTAATTTCTTATAACCCAACCGATGCTCAAGAATTAGCACGTGTATTCGGTTGTGATCTTAATCAATATGAAACAGTGATCGCCAAAGCGCAAGGATCCTTTTTAAAATGGCGACAAGTGCCAGCACCTAAACGGGGGGAACTGATTCGAATACTTGGGGATAAACTACGTGCCTATAAAAGTGAGCTTGGTAGCCTTGTTGCATTGGAAATGGGTAAAAGTAAGTCAGAGGGCGACGGTGAAGTTCAAGAAATGATTGACATGGCTGATTTTGCAGTGGGGCAGTCAAGAATGTTATATGGGTTATCGATGCACTCAGAGAGAGAGCAACATCGCCTGTATGAGCAATGGCATCCTTTGGGTGTTGTTGGTGTCATTTCTGCTTTTAATTTCCCAATGGCAGTGTGGGCTTGGAATGCATTTATTGCCGCTATTTGTGGCAATACGGTTGTGTGGAAGCCTTCATCAGAAGTACCCCTTTGCGCGATTGCTATCCAAAATATCTGTTTACAAGTGATGCATGATTTTGATGTCGAAGGCATTTTTTCAGTGATCATTCCCAAAGATCATCATGTTGCTGAAAGATTTATTGCGGATAAACGTGTTCCCTTGATTTCTTTTACGGGTTCATGTGCCGTTGGTCGTCATGTGGCTAAAGTTGTTGCTGCGCGCTTGGGGAAAACGATATTAGAATTAGGCGGAAATAATGCCATTATTGTTGATGAAACGGCTGATTTGAATCTTGCTATTCCGGCGATTGTATTTAGCGCGCTTGGAACAGCAGGGCAGCGCTGCACCACAACACGTCGGTTGTTTGTGCAAAAAAGTTGTTTTGATCAGGTATTAAATCGATTAGTAGGCGCTTATCAGAAAATCAACATTGGCGATCCTTTAGATCCAAAAAATTTGATGGGTCCGCTAATTAATAAGAAGGCATGTGAAATGTATGCTCAGGTAATTGCTGAAATCAAACAATTAGGTGGTGAAATTGCCTTTGGTGGTAATGTGAAGAATGGGCCAGGCTATTTCGTAGAACCCACCATTGTAAAAGCACAAGCCAATTGGGCTATCACAAAACAAGAAACCTTTGCCCCTATTTTATATGTGATCCCCTTTGAAAAATTATCAGATGCCATTTTGATGCAAAATGATGTTCCCCAAGGGCTTTCCTCCGCGTTATTCACTAATTCATTAGCTGCAAGCGAATATTTCTTATCTACATTAGGGAGTGATTGTGGGATTGCAAATATCAATATTGGCACTTCTGGGGCTGAAATAGGGGCTGCTTTTGGGGGCGAAAAGGAAACAGGCGGTGGTCGTGAAGCAGGTTCAGATGCTTGGAAAGCCTATATGCGTCGGCAAACAACAACAATTAATTGGGGCAAAAAATTGCCGCTCTCTCAAGGTATTAAATTTGAGATCAGGCAATAAAAATAGGAAAAGAAGATAAGATAAGGATATCCCATGAACAACACCAATCAGGATGATTTATCAAAACGCTTTTGGTTAAAAAGCTACGATCCTGGTGTGCCAGCAACGATTGATCCAGATGCTTGTCCTTCTCTGGTTGCGATGATTGAAACATGTTTTGAAAAATATGCCCCAAAATCTGCATTTTCAAATATGGGCGTTACTTTGACTTTCGGTGAAATTGACGAACTAACTAAACGGTTTGCCGGATTTTTGCAAAAAACATGTCAATTGAAAGCAGGTGATCGAATGGTAATTATGCTGCCCAATGTTTTACAATACCCTATTGCTATGTTTGGTGCGATGCGCTCAGGTATTGTGGTTGTTAATATTAATCCATTCTACACGCCCCGCGAATTAAGCCACGTTTTACAAGACTCAGGTGCCAAAGCGATTGTTGTTTTAGAAAATTTTGCCCACGTTGTTGAAAAGTCGATACTGGGTACGATGCTTCGACATATCATTGTCACTGGAATAGGTGATATGTTAGGGTTGATTAAAGGCACAGCGGTTAATTTTGCTGTAAAATACATCAAAAAAATAATACCAAAGTGGCATTTTTCAAATGCATATACTTTTAAAGAAGCCATCAATACGAATAAATCATTTTTTCAAGAAATCAATATTACGGATCAAGATATTGCTTATTTACAATATACAGGAGGAACCACAGGAATAAGTAAAGGGGCGGTGTTAACCCACCGCAACATGGTGGCTAATTTAATGCAGGCAAAAGCGTGGATCCACCCGCTCCTCAATGAATTAAAAGCAGGGATTATTACAGCGTTGCCGTTATATCATATCTTTTCGCTTATGGCCAATGGGTTAACTTTTTTTAGTATTGGACTTACCAACATTTTAATCACGAATCCACGTGATATACCCACTTTTGTTAAAGAATTAAAACGCCAACCGTTTAGCGTCATGACAGGGGTCAATACTTTATTTAATGCCTTGTTGCGCAACGAAGACTTTCGGCGTTTAGATTTTTCGTCCTTTATTTTTACTTTAGGGGGTGGTATGGCTGTTCAAAGAAAGGTTGCTGAAGAATGGCAGAAAGTAACACATGTTCCCTTAGTTCAAGCATATGGTTTAACAGAAACCTCACCAGCAGTAACCATTAATCCCGTTTCACAAAAAGCATTTAATGGAAGCATTGGTTTGCCAATCTCTTCAACAGAAGTAAAAATATGTGATGATGATGGGTATGAATTACCCTTAGGTGAGGCTGGAGAACTGATGGTACGAGGGCCACAAGTGATGCAAGGCTATTGGGAACATTCAGAAGAAACGCAGCAAGCCATAACCTCAGAGGGTTGGTTACATACTGGCGATATTGCAACGATGGATGCTAAAGGGTTTCTTTATATCGTCGATCGCAAAAAGGATCTGATCATTGTTTCTGGTTTTAATGTTTACCCGAATGAAATTGAAGACGTTATTGCTAAGATGAAAGAAGTGCGAGAGGTAGCTGTAATAGGCGTACCTTCTGTTGAGCATGGCGAAGTGATCAAAGCGTTTATTGTTCCGGCAACGCCAACATTAATAAAAGAAGTTGTCATCGCCCATTGTTATAAAGAGCTCACGCATTATAAAGTCCCCAAGTTGATAGAGTTTAGAAAAGAATTGCCAAAATCGAATGTGGGCAAGGTTTTGCGACGAGTGCTAAGGGATGAGGAATTAAAAAAGAATGATCCTGGCGCCTAAAAGAGATCATCGATTCCTATCTGGTTTTTCTGGGAATGTTGTTGTAATAGAAGGAGTATTTATTAATGGTGCTTTCCCGGGCGGTGGAGGATTTTTAGGACCCCTAAAAATAATACTGTTTTTTCCTTTGTTTAAGGGGGATATATTTTGCTCCGCTATTTTAAAAGTCCATAACAAGGTTATAGTTGTTAAGATGAGCTGCCACCATAAGTAGTGAATAGCTTTCATACGGAAAATCATTTTTAGAGAATAAAAAAGTATTTACATCTACTTCAAGTGCCAACAGCCTATAAATGTATATTGTTGGCTCAAAGCATTTATATGAGTGAAATAATGAAACATATGATGGAAGAGCAAAGCGAATGAATAAGTGAATGAATATTACTGTGAATGAGGTTATTCGTAACGACCATATGTTTAGATTGTGATCAAAAAGATCGGATCCTTTTTTAAAAGGATCGGTTCTAGGTTTCCAGACTCGGTTATAAATCTTGCTTTTCGTAATTTAGGATTTGCAGTTCTTGATGTAGGCGCGCTATAATCGCAGAAATCTACCCTTGGATTAGATTTGTTATACTCTGTCATGATGAATTCTTTCACAGCATTTTAGCCATGTTTATTATACCTTATATTTATAACAACCCCCTGTTTGACGAAATCAGACGTTTGTATCGTTTATACCGTCCTTATTTTGGGATCTCAGGTGAGAATCGATGGAGAGCCCTTGGGGGATTGTCCATTATTTGTTTCAGCTTAATCAGTTCATTTTCAATGGTTTATATTCAAGAAGCGTTTTCTGTGATGACTGTTGTGATAATGCAGCCTGGCATTACGCTTTCTGTTTTTGGATCTTCCGTATTAGGATGCTTAGTGCCAATATTAATTTTTTCAGGATGTTTGTCGATAGCCTGGAGCATTTCTTCTTGGTTGAGTGAAAATTTAGCCTATGAGTTGAGTCAATCTTTAATTGCGAAGTGGATTGATGATGCTTCATATAATGGGTTGAAATTTATTAATGATAAACGGGAAAAGGTAAATCCCGCTATTGTACTTAATAATGATTTACATGTTGTTTGTAATGAATCTATATCGCTTGGCAGTTCATTGATTCAAGCTTTTTTTGGTTTTTGTGTGGGGATCTATCAACTATGGATTATGTCCAGTCCTTTGATACTGAGTATATTTTCTATGACAGTGGCAATACCCGCATATATGGTATTGGCTGCAATTGGCTTTTCCGCTGTCTATTCTTTGACAATCAACTTCTTTGATAAGGATCTAAAAAAGGTTGAAAAAGAACTCAGACATGAAAGCGACGTACTGACAGAGTGTCTACATCATGTTCATGAACATTCAGAATCCATATTACTTAAAGGGGGTAGTTCCACTGAAAGAAAGCGCCTATTGCAGCATTTAACTATTATTTCAATTATCCAAAAAACAAAAAGATCTGTTGAAGCCATTATCCAATTTATTCAAAATATCGGCATGAATGTATCCTATCTATTTGGGATGATTTTAGCTGCACCAAGCCTTATAGCAGGCACATTGGATCCATCAAATATCTTTTCGATAGGGAGCTATTTTTCGTCTATCGTAAGCTTTTTTACTTGGAAGAAAAGTAACACAAACACCATTATCAGTTTAAATGCTTCACTAGATAGATTTGAATCCTTCAATGATTTAATGAAAGAGTGGGATAGAATTAAAACTTCGAATAAATTAACCATCACTAAACAAAGCGGTACCTTCGGAATGAGGGACGTATGTGTATTCACACCGTCTAGCGTTATGATATTTGATCAAGTATCTTTTGATATTCTTGTTGGCAAAGCAACTGTTATTCAAGGACCATCAGGTGTGGGGAAAACGACGATATTTCGTTGTTTGGCGGGATTGTGGCCCTATGTTAACGGCGAAATAATACTCCCTGATAATAATAAAACGAACGTATATTACATACCCCAACAGCCATATTTTCCATATAGAGGCAGATTAGTAGACGCTATTACTTATCCAACTGAGGAACAGCCAACGGAAGAAGAAAGAAATACTATTATTAGGTTAATGAAGTCTCTTGGCTTTAGTGATGAAAATGTTAAAAATCTTGATCAAAGGGATGAATGGAACAAGAGATTGAGTGGTGGTGAACAACAGAAAATAGCGATTATAGGTGCAATCCTGAAAAAGCCTGATATTTTATTTATAGATGAAGGAACAAATGCGCTTGATTCAAAAACCAAGCAGATCGCAGAAAGCGCTTTAAAAGCGCATCTTACAAGTACGACGATTATTGCTATCGATCACCATAGTGAGCCTCCGACAGGAAATGGTCCTCTGTTTTTCGATTATGAGTTAAAAATAGATAAATCCAAAGATTCGAACGATAAGACGACGATTACATTACATGAATGTGAGACAAAATCATTCAGTTCCCCCATCTCTGTGCATTAACACCGTGGTTTTCAGAAACATCAGGGGATATTACACTTAAAAATCAATCACGAGTGGTATTCCCTATCATTTTTAGCATATTGTTTTAAATGGTATTATCATTTATAATTAATGACTATAGTAACATGACTATGGTTATATCTATGAAAGAGACTTTTCAAAATATCCCTGCTGGTGAATTTAAAGCTAAATGTTTAAAGATTATGGAAGAAGTGAACCTTCAGCATAAGACGATCATTATTACCAAACGCGGGAAACCAATAGCGAAGCTCGTTCCTTTTAACGACACCCCTTTAAGTCTTTTTGGCGTGATGGAAGGTTCTGTAAAAATTAAGGGGGATATTATTAACCCGACAGGGGAAAAATGGGAAGCTAATGAATAATCGTGTTTTAGTTGATACTCATATTTGGTTATGGCATCTAAATGGAGAGCCTTCGTTATCAACTCGTGTGAAAAAGTGTATAGATGCATGCGCTTTGGAAAACGAATTATATTTATCTGCTATTTCAGTGTGGGAAATAGCAATGCTGGTAAGCAAAAATAAGATAATACTCAACACTTCGTGCCAAGCTTGGATTAACAAATCATTATCTTTACCTGGCGTTTCATTGCTCCCCCTTTCCCCAGAAATAGCCATTGAGAGTTGTCAATTACCAGGTAATTTTCACGGGGATCCAGCTGATCGGATCATCGTAGCCAGTGCAAAAGTGGAAAATCTTTGTTTAATTTCTCGTGATAAAAAATTATCTTCTTATTGCGCGAAGCATGATATTAACATACTGCAGGCTTAGCCATCTTCTAATTGATCCATCAATTGTTTAGCATGTGCTTTAGCCTGGCTAGTCACATTCATCCCCCCCAGCATGCGCGCAATTTCTTCAACGCGCTCTGTTAAGGTTAATTCCCGAATTTCACTCACGGTGATCTCTTCAACTTGTTTTTTAGTAACTTGTAAATGATGATTACCTAAAGCAGCCACTTGTGGTAAATGGGTGATGCAGATCACTTGGGCCGATTTACCTAAATCAAATAAAGTTTTACCGACGATAGCACCAACTTTACCACTGATCCCGACATCCACTTCATCGAAAATCAAACAAGGGGTAGCTAGGTATTTAGACAGAATTAATTCTAAAGCTAAGCTTAACCGTGATAGCTCCCCACCCGAGGCCACTTTATGGAGTAGTTGTGGCGCATGCCCCAGATTAGCGCTGATCCCAAATTGGATCTGCTCATTTCCCGTTGGATGTAATTGTTTATCCTCATGGTTTTTTAAGATCACTGTAAAAACGGCGCCACTCATGGCCAGTTGTTCAATACAAGTAGTTACTTCTGAAGATAATTTTTGTGCCGCTTTTTTACGTTTTTCAGTTAATTGCTGAGCCACTTGCTGATATTGTTCACAAATGAGTTTCAGATCACGATCCAACTGGATCAGCGTTTCTTCAATGGTTGAAAATTGTTTTGCTTGGGTTTTTAACTGTTCTTTATGCATATAAAGCTGGGTTGGCTCTACTTTATGTTTACGGGCCATATCATGGATCCGTTCTAATCGACGTTCAATTTCTGCTAATCGGTCCGGATTAATATCCACCTTTTGGATAAAAGTATTCATTTCTAAGATAGCTTCTTTGAGTTGAATATGCGCATTATCCAAGCATTCTTTGGCATTTCGTAGTTCGTTAGTTTTTTCAAACGTGCCACGCAAGTTTTGTTGTGCCATGGTTAACATTTGTAACACATTCGTGTCTTCTTGGCTTTCTAGTAAACTTAAAGTGTGTTCGGTGGCTTCAATAAAGTTTTGCGCGTACGCCAGCGTTTCATGTTCCTCATATAAGGCTTGGAGTTCATGTTCTCCTAATACGAGGGCATCTAATTCGGCGATTTGATATTGCAGTAAATCCATTTTAGATTGGATGTTTCCTTGTGATTGCAGCAAGACTTGCTTTCGTTGCTGGTAATTTTCCCAATCTTGATAGATTGCTCTAACTTGGCTTACTAACGTATCGTGCTGACCAAAAGCATCCAGTAAGCGTAGTTGCTCTTGTGGTTTAAGTAATAGTTGATGCTGATGTTGACCATGGATTTCAACTAAGTATTCACCGAGTAATCGTAATTGCGAAGTGGTAACGTACCGTCCGTTGATAAATGCTTTAGAACGCCCTTGAGGATATAAAATACGGCGGATGATACATTGTTTTAGATTATCTTCTTGCGTAAGTTCAAAGTTGGTTAACCATAAAACAGCATCTGGCAAGGCACTGATATCAAAGATAGCCGCTATTTCAGCAAGCTTCGCGCCAGGGCGGATCAAATGGCTTTCACAGCGTTCCCCCAGAGCAAGGCTTAAGGCATCAAGTAGGATACTTTTGCCAGCACCCGTTTCACCAGTGATGACGGTCATGCCACGAGAAAAGCTGATCTCAGCTTTAACCACCACAGCTAAGTCTTTTATAAGTAAATGTTGCAGCATAAACGGCTTTTAGGAGCTCCACCCAAGTTTAGATCGCAAGGTGTAATAATAATCATAGTCAGTGGGGTGTAATAGACGCAACTCTTTAGCTTTACGTTTGATAAGGATGCGATCGTCGGCATTGGCATCAAAATGCAGTTGGCCGTCACAACTGACTCGGGGGTGAAGTAAATTTTCTGGCATCAAATGTAATTCAACAGTTGAGCTGCTTTTTACGACAATAGGTCGACTGCTTAATACGGCTGGGTGCATGGGTACTAACACAAACGCATCCAATGAAGGATGTAATATCGGACCACCACCAGCAAGGGCATAAGCGGTTGAACCAGTTGGGGTTGCAGTGATTAAGCCATCGGATCGTTGCCTGTAGACATATTGGTTATCAATGAGGACTTGGAATTCAATGATTTTGGCAATATCCCCTGAATAAAAGGTGACTTCATTTAAAGCCATTCCTTGATGAATTTTTTTTCCTTGGCGCCATATTTCCATTTCTAAGAGAAAACGCTTCTCTTCAGTAAATGCGCCGTTGAGTAACGGATCAAGTAACTGAGTTAGTGCTTGGGGAGAAATATCTGTCAAAAAGCCGCGTCGACCACGATTAACGCCAATGACAGGGACGTTGTTATCAACAATCGAGCGTGCGGCATCCAAAAAGCTACCATCGCCGCCAATCACAATGATTAAGTCACATAAGGAGCCAATGGTATTGCGAGCGGCTTGTCTAATGTTCAAGTTATCCATCAATTGAGCGCAGTGCTGTTCGACAATCACTTCAATCTGGTGTGTTTGTAAAAAAAGGGCTAAAGACTGCAATGTGCTTTGTACTTCCGGATTGGTATGCTTACCGATAAGCCCAACTTTTGGAAAAAGGATGGTCATGCCAGAAACCTATAAATGAGGGGAGATCTTGCATCTATCATACACTTTTGGATTTCTGATGCCATCAACTATGGTTCTTTGGCGCGGTATTCATTAAAATGGGTGACAAGCAAGAATTAGTTGACCAACTTTTATTATGAGAGAGTCAGACAAAATAGGAACGATGAGCGACACTAACATATCACGACGGGATCAGTTGCTATTAAAGCACTTAGTTGAAATGTACCTCCGAGATGGTCAACCTGTGGGTTCAAAAACATTAGCTAACGAAGCATACCCTTCATTGAGCCCTGCAACAGTGCGTAAAGTGTTGTCTGATCTTGAAGAACGAGGTTATTTATGTTCCCCCCATACTTCAGCAGGTCGAGTACCCACGACACAGGGGATCCGTTTTTTTGTTGATTCTTTACTTTCTGTGCATCCTTTAGATAAAGCACAGATGCAGAAGGTTTCAGAAGAGCTTTCGTTTGATGAAACGACAGATAGTTTAATTACCAAAACTTCAAATGTGCTGTCTGAGTTGACTCATATGGTTGGTATTGTCACGGTACCACGTTGTGAGCAATATATTTTGCGTCATGTCGAGTTTTTGCCTTTGTCTGATAATCGCGTATTAGCCATTTTGGTTTTTAACGAGCGTAAAGTACAAAACCGAATTATTCTGACCGAGAAGCCATATACGGCTAGTGAATTGACTCAAGCGAGTAACTTTTTGAATCAACATTTTGTGGGTAAAGAACTATTAACCGCACGCTATGAATTATTGAATGCTTTAAACCAAGATCGCCACCAAGTGGACAGTTTGATGAAAGCCGTTGTGGATGTGGCAGATAAGGCTTTTGTTACAGAAAAACCACGCACCGATTATATTTTAGCAGGCCAGCAAAATCTGTTTGATAACCCCTCAGCTTCTATATCGCAGTTACAAAAATTGTTTGAGGCATTTACTCAAAAGCAGCACATTTTACATTTGTTGGATCAGTGCCTACAAAGCGATGGGGTACAAATGTTTATTGGTGAAGAATCGGGTTATGATCCTTTTCGAGAATTTAGCGTAGTCACTTCACAGTATAAGCTTGATGGGAAGACAATTGGTGTTCTTGGTGTCATAGGCCCAACCCGAATGCGTTACGATAAAGTCATTCCTGTGGTGGAATTAACCGCTAAAATCCTAGGGGCACTCTTGAATTACGAAAAATAAATCCCCATTTACTAGCATATTCAGTAGAATGCTCCCTTTATGGGAAAGAATTAAAAGTTAGTTATTTTACTTTTGGAGGGTCTCTAATGTCGGTTCAAAATGAAGAAGAGCAATTATTACCCCCTGAGGCCGATAAACCAGTGTTACACGAGCAAATTGAAACGTTAAGTAAATCTTTAGCTGAATACCAAGAAAAAGCGCAAGACTCTTGGGATCGCTTATTACGCAAAGAAGCTGAATTACAAAATGTACAAAAGCGTGCGCAGCAAGATATCGAAAATGCCAAAAAATTTGCGATTGAACGTTTTGCGCAAGATTTACTTCAAGTGCTAGATAGCTTGGAGCATGGTGTCAATTATGCCCAAACGGGGCAAACGGCAGTTAAAGATTTGCATGATGGTATGGTATTAACCCAATCAATACTTAAAAATACGATGGAAAACCACGCGATCAAGGAAATTGATCCTGAAGTGGGGGCTACGTTTGATCCTCATTTTCATGAAGCCATTTCGATGCAGGAAACGAAAGAAATGGATCCCAATCGAATTGTGCAGGTGGTTCAAAAGGGGTATGTACTCCAAAGCCGTTTATTACGACCGGCCAGAGTGATTGTTTCTAAAGCACCGTAATCATGATCAGGGCTAAAATAGTTGAAAGTTGTTTTATTGCCCACATATTAAATGAATTGTTATAAATAGTGTTATTTTTAAACATTAAGACATTGGAGACTGAATAATGGCTGCAAAAAATGTGGTGATAGGCATCGACTTAGGTACAACCAACTCTTGTGTTGCCATTATGGAAAATGGGAAGCCTCGCGTTATCGAAAATAGCGAAGGCGATAGAACAACCCCATCCATCGTTGCCTTTACACAAGATGGCGAGCGCTTAGTCGGACAAACTGCTAAAAGACAAATGGTCACTAACTATCAATATACTTACAATGCGGTTAAGCGTTTAATTGGTCGAAAATTTGATGATCAAAACATTCATGACTCCCACATCGCATACAAAATCATTAAGGCAGATAATGGTGATGCTTGGGTTGAAGGGCGCAATAACGAAAAAATATCGCCTCAGCAAATTTCAGCACTTGTTTTAGCAAAGATGAAGAAAACGGCAGAAGATTATCTGGGTCATGAAGTCAAAGAAGCAGTGATTACTGTTCCAGCTTACTTTAATGATTCGCAACGCCAAGCCACCAAAGATGCTGGTCGTATTGCAGGGTTAGATGTTAAACGGATCATCAACGAACCGACTGCAGCTGCTTTGGCATTTGGTTTAGATAAGAAATCCGGCGATAACATTATTGCAGTATATGATCTTGGGGGTGGTACGTTCGATATCTCTATTATTGAAATTGCAAATATCGATGGTGAACAACAATTTGAAGTATTGGCCACAAATGGCGACACTCATTTAGGTGGTGAAGATTTCGACGATAGAATTATTCAATACTTAGTCGATGAATTTAAGAAAGACAGCGGCGTTGATTTACGCAAAGATCCACTTGCCTTACAACGCCTTAAAGAAGCGGCTGAAAAGGCAAAAATTGAGCTCTCATCCCGTGAGCAAACCGATATTAACTTGCCCTATGTGACGGCAGATGCTTCTGGTCCTAAGCATCTGAATATTCGTTTATCACGCGCTAAATTTGAGTCTTTAGTCGAAGATTTAATTCAGCGCTCATTAGAGCCTTGTCGCATCGCACTTAAAGATGCAGGTAAAACCGTTAAGGATATCAACGATGTGATCCTTGTGGGCGGACAAACCCGGATGCCTAAAGTACAAATTGCTGTGGAAGATTTTTTCGGTAAAGCGCCGCGTAAGGACGTTAATCCTGATGAAGCAGTCGCTGTTGGCGCTGCTATTCAAGGGGCGGTCCTTTCTGGCGAAGTAAAAGATATTTTATTACTAGACGTTACGCCGCTTTCATTAGGACTTGAAACCATGGGTGGTGTGATGACTAAACTCATTGAGAAAAACACAACCATTCCAACCAAGAAAAGCCAAGTTTTTTCAACAGCAGATGACAACCAAACCGCTGTTACTATTCGAATTTTTCAGGGGGAGCGTGAACAAGCGGCTTCCAATAAGTTTTTAGGTCAATTTGATTTAACCAATATTCCACCAGCTTCGCGCGGTATGCCACAGATTGAAGTGACCTTTGACATTGATGCCAATGGTATTTTACACGTATCAGCTAAGGATAAAGCGACGGGTAAAGAACAAACCATGCAAGTTAAACCTTCAAGTGGATTGACAGATGTTGAAATCGATAAAATGGTGACAGATGCTAAAGAGCATGCTGAAGAAGATAAGCAGTTCCATGAGTTAGCGCAAGCCAGAAACCAAGCGGATGCATTGATCCATGCCACTGAAAAATCGCTCAAAGAATTAGGTGAAAAGGTTGATCCTAAAGAGCGCGCTGATATTGAATCTGCTATCCAAGATCTCAAAGGTGTACTAAAGACTGGCGATAAGCGCGTACTTGATACTAAAACCCAAGCACTTAGCGCAGCTTCTTCAAAAATGGCAGAACGTCTCTATGGCGCACAAGGTGGTGCTCAACAAGGTGCAGCAAGTGATGCCGGTGCTCATCATGACAGTGGTAGCCATAAGAAAGACGACAATGTTGTTGATGCGGAATTTGAAGAAGTGAAAGAAGATAAGCAAAAATAATCTCTTACCCTCTGCCCGCTTGCGGGAGAGGGTGCCCGAAGGGCGGGTGAGGGATATACAGACAAGTTTCGCAAGTGAGATCTAGATGTCTAAAAATGATTACTATGAGATATTAGGTGTTCCAAGAAACGCCAGTGAAGCAGAAATAAAAAAAGCCTATCGGCGCATGGCAATGAAATACCATCCTGATCGAACCTCAGGGGATAAAAAAGCCGAAGAACAATTTAAAGCAGCGACGCATGCGTATGATATTCTTTCTGATCCGCAAAAACGTCGTGCTTATGATTCTGGGGTTGATCCCTCTCAAGCGGGTATGGGAGGAGCCGGGCCTGGTGGCTTTGGTGATGTCTTTAATGATATTTTTGCTGATATTTTTGGTGCAGCAACTGGCCGCGGTCCACGTGGCCAACCGCGTGGCGCTGACTTACGCTATGATCTTGAATTATCCCTTGAAGATGCTGTGTTTGGATCTCATGTGACGATTCAAGTGCCAACCTGGATCGCTTGTGGTACTTGTCATGGTTCTGGTGCCAATAAAGGCAGTAAGCCAGCAACTTGCTCGAGTTGCCAGGGGCGCGGTCAAATTCATATTCAACAAGGCTTTTTTTCACTCAAACAAACCTGCCCGACTTGTCGTGGCGCAGGCGAAGTCATTACTGATCCTTGTCGTGCTTGCCATGGTCATGGGCGTACACGAGATGAAAAGCAATTACAAGTTAAAATTCCTGCTGGCGTGGATAATGGTGACAGGATCCGCCTTAATGGAGAAGGTGAAGCCGCGCCACATGGTGGTGTTGCTGGCGATCTCTATGTGGAAGTTCATGTGAAAGAACATCCCATTTTTCAACGTGAACACGAAAATTTATATTGCGAAGTACCCATTAGTTTCGTCACTGCTGCTTTAGGGGGCGATTTTGAAGTACCAACCTTAGAAGGCAAGGTAAAATTACATATCCCTCCTGAAACGCAAACCAGTAAAGTTTTCAAAATTAGCGGCAAGGGTGTGCGCAGCGTGCGTGGTGGCGGCAAAGGTGATCTGCTTTGTCGCGTCATTGTGGAAACACCCGTTGATTTAAATCGCAAACAAAAAGCAGTCCTTCGCGAATTTGAAACGGCAATGGAAGATCATAAAAATAGCCCACGCGTGAGTAAATGGCTTGGTCGCGTGAAAGACTTTTTCGATAAAATGAAATTTTAAAAATGGAAAAGGACTATCATTCATGTTAAGAGTCGCGCTGGCAGGTTGCCATGGCAAAATGGGAAAAATTTTGGTTCAAACGCTAACCAACACACCAAGCGTAAAGTTCACCGCTGCAACCGTTTCTCCCAATCATCCCTTAACGGATACAGATGTAGGCAGCATTGCTGGCATTGAGCCATTGGGCTTTACCCCAAAAGATAACTTAGGGGCTATTCTTAACGATTTTGATGTTTTAATTGATTTTACGCGCGTCAATTCTACGTTGGGAAATGTTGAGATATGCCAAAAGCATCATAAAAAAATGGTGATTGGCACAACGGGTTTTAATGAAACGCAAAAGCAACAGATCTTAAATGCCAGCAAAATGATCCCTATCGTTTTTGCGCCGAATATGAGCATTGCCATGAATATGTGTTTTGCATTATCACGTTTGGCAGCACAAACTTTGGGCGATAATGCAGATGTTGAAATTATCGATGCCCATCATTCTCATAAAATCGATGTTCCATCAGGCACCTCCTTAAAAATGGGTGAAGTGATTGCACAAGCCTTAAATCGTGATCTGGAACAAGTTGCTGTGTATGATCGACGAGGATTAGGGCCAAGACAAAAAAATTCAATCGGTTTTTCTTCAATTCGTGCTAGGGATATTGTCGCTGAACAAACGGTCTTATTTGCTTTAGATGGCGAGCGTGTTGAAATAACACATCGCGCCGCAAGTCGGATCCCCTTTGCTATTGGCGCGATCAAAGCTGCCCAATGGCTTAGCGAAAAGCCTGCTGGCCTTTATAGTATGCAGGATGTCATTAGGCCCTAGTCATTCTCAATCGTAATGAATTCCCCAGTTTTTATCTTTCAGATTGACAAATGCATATTTGTAGTGGAATAATATTGTTAAAAATTAACTATAAAATAACAAGGGTTCTGGATGATGGAAAACTTTATTGGCAGAAAACAAGAGCTGCTGGAATTAAAACATGTCTATGAAGGCCGAACGGCAAGCCTGGTTGTTATAAAAGGAAGGAGGCGAATTGGTAAAAGTCGTTTAATTGCTGAATTTGCTAGTCAGTATAAATTTTATCCTTTTATGGGACTTGCTCCTCGTAAAGGTCAAACGGCTCAAGATCAGCGAAATGAATTTATTCGACAATTTATAGCACATTTTGGATTTTATGTTAGTCATGAGGAAGATTGGGGAAATTTGTTTTCTTTGCTAGCAAAACAAACCCAAAAGGGAAGTATTATTATATTGTTTGATGAAATATCATGGATGGCAAGTAATGATCTTGACTTTCTAGGTAAATTAAAAATTATTTGGGATTTAGAATTTTCTAAAAATAATAAATTAATGTTAATACTTTGCGGATCTGTCTCATCTTGGATTGAAGATAATATATTAAGCAACACGGGGTATCTTGGGAGACCCAGTTTACATATGACATTAAAGGAATTACCGCTTTCTGATTGTAATAAATTTTGGGGAGATATGGGTAAAAACATTTCTTCTTTTGAAAAACTAAAAATGCTTTCACTAACAGGAGGGGTTCCTAGATATTTGGAACTCATGAACCTTAAATTAACACCTGAAGAAAATATACGTTTATTATGCTTTAATAAAAACGGACCATTATTTGATGAATTTAAATATATATTTAATGAGTTTTTATCTGAGGGAAGTGCATCACGTGAACAAATTAGCAACAATACAAGTCTTAATCAAAGTGGTGATTTGACGAAGTATTTAACTGAATTGGAACAAGGTGGATTTATTGTAAGAGAGCATACCTGGAATATCAAGACGGGGGAAGAATCCAAGCTAAGTCATTATAGACTAAGCGACAATTATACACGATTTTATTTGAAGTATATTTATCCAAATAGAACAATCATTGAAAAGGGCAGGTTTGAAAACACTTCTATGACTAGCTTGCCAGGTTGGTATGGCATTCTAGCGCTGCAATTTGAAAATTTAGTCCTCAATAACCATAAAATAATTACTCAATTATTAGGAATTAAAACAGAAGATATTATTATGGAAAACCCGCATTTTCAAAGAAAAACCACAAGACAGGCAGGATGTCAGATTGATTATATGATTCAAACCAAACATGATACGGTTTTTATTTGTGAGATAAAATTTAATCGTTGTGAGATTGGAAATGAAATAATCAAAGAGGTTTCAGAGAAAATGGAAAAGCTGAAATTACCTAAACATATTTCTCGCAGACCAGTGCTTATTCATGTTAATGGTGTAAAAGATGAAATCATAGACGAGCAATTTTTTTCAAAAATTATTGACTTTAGTGAAGCTTTAAATTTCGTCCCAATAAATAATCCATAATAGGTAAGCAATTTCGTGCAATTCCCCTGTTTTTTATCTTTAGCAGGGAACTTTATCTCATCTACGTAGGTCTACCCCATAAAATAACGGGAGTAGTCGCTGTGCCAACAAAACCTAGCCTTGAAGAATTGAAAACCTTAGGAACATACCAGTTTCAATTAGTGAAAGACGATAAGGAGGGATCTCATGCAAACGTTTCATCAGGATTGGCAGCAGCTAATCAATTTGATGATGAGAATATAGGTGAGCTAGAAGGGATAATAAAGAATCAGGTAGAGGGGGTTATAGCAAAACGGTTTTTCGGAGCTCAATCTAAAAATTCGACAATATTGAATATTAAAGATAGTCTAGCTCAAGGTCGTAACGCAGTAGTAGATTTAATAGCTGGACGTAGGCCTACAATATCCGGGTGGATTATAGGGGGTATTGGCCTTGGTATTGTTGCGGGTGCTCTCGCTGTCGTATTAACAGTCGTACTTCCCCCTATGGGGCTAGCAGCAATAGCAGCAGGTGCAACAGCAGCAACCGTATTAGCAGCAGGTGGAACAGCAGCAGGAACAATAACAATTGGCGCAGTACTTGCAGGCGTTGCTACTGGTGCAGTAATTGGTGGTTATGCCGGTGAAGCTATTGGCAAAAAAAGAGCAAAAGACGAGAAACATTATGATCTACCCAAGAGATGTACCGATAGGCTACAAACGAGGTTTCCGTTTTTAGATATTGACACGATCTATAAGATGCGTGCCTATGCGTATAATAAGTCAGAATTAACAGGGCAAACCATTGTAAATAAAATACGTTGGGGATCATTATCCAAGTTAGGGGACAGTAAAAAAGAAGATCAGAATATGATGCTTGGCGTGGCTGATTCTTTTTGTTCTGAGTTGTTTTTACTTACAAAGGAATTGCGGTTACTGAAGAGGAGATCACCGTCGGGTAGAGCAGAAATCGATGAGAGCGCGTTAAGAAGGGACATTAATGTAGTAAGATCTATTTTGGAAAAAATAAAGGCTGGAGAATTTGGAGTCATCGAAAACAGAGATATTGATGCAGAAATTAAAAAAGCGTTGGAAATATGTCAAGATGTTGAAATACATGAAGATGTTGAAGAAATTGGCACATCAGAAGAACCAAAACCCATACTTACTTTAAGTAGCAAGCCGTTATTGTCAACATCACATCACGTGGGAAAACCCCTATCAGTGGTTGAAAAATCATCTATATCATCTAACGTCGTCGGGATTGCAATTTCACATAACGAAAAAAATCAATTTATAAATAATCAAATTGAAAAGATAAAAAACGAGTTTTTAGACGCAATAAAAGGTACCTATGTCGTTATGGAAACCAGTAAACGAGAGGGCTTAGGTACACTGCAATATCGTTATCGAATCAAACCAAAGAATCAAAAACAAGAATTACCTGAAATATGGTTGCAACATAAAGCTAGCACGGATGATAATCCTTCGTTAACCGAAGTGTTAGTGGATAAAAATGCAATCACTAAAGACAATCAAAGCGATGTTTACCAAGTCTTAGTTGCACAAGCAAAAGCTTTTTCTCAAAGCACGACGACGAAGGATAACCTCGAGGTTATTGTCATGTCAGGTGGTGATAAAACACTTGCCATTCAATTAATGGCGGAAGCTTTAAAGGCAGGATTAAATCCAACATTAGATTCTGAAGAATACCCAAGTGAAGCGTCACGACGAAAGATAGAAGATGCTGCCGCTAAGATGATGGCTGATATCGAGCCTAATGATGAAGAAGAATCAACAAAAAGAAGTCGGTTCTCCTCACTCTTAAGTCCGTTCCACTTCATTTCACGAATGGGATCGACGACTCGTGCGTAGTAAAACGGGGTAGCGATTACGTGATATTCCATTAACGAGAGCGTGTTGATCCTTGCGTATCCGTGCAATTCAACTGCGTATATGCTTCATTTTATATGGTTATTATTTAGAACTTCCCCTCATCGTAAGCAGTCTCCTTATTAAACACATCATAATATGTTAGCTCGGAGTAGCGACTATGCCAATGCCTATTGATTTTGAAGGTTCAGAAACGATAGAGATTGTAGAGATTGAAAAACTGCGATTAATCGGGACATTCCCTGCTAATGAAAGAGTGAAACGCATAAAAAAGGTGGGGGAGGAGCCTGTGGCATTCGTGAGCGAACCTTTAAATAGCGCTGCTGTTGATCCGATTAGTGCTCCAATAGGACAGCTTTTTCAAAATAATTTAGATGAGGTTGTAAAAAAAGTCGCAGGGTTTTCCTCGAAGGCTAGAATAAAATATTTAGCGGATCTACTAGAGAACGTATGGGACGTATTTTACGCACTACAGGATTTGTATTATAAGCATAAAGTAAGAACAGCCTTGGTTATTACAGGATCTATTATTGGTGGCGCTATTATTGGTGCTGTACTGATTGCATTAATAGCTTATTTTTTTCCTGCGTTTTTTGTCGGCGTCTCGATACCGGCACTCATGTTTGGGACCGGTATTATGGGTGCAACAACATTTGGCGCTATAGGTAAATGGTTTTCTCAAAAAATCAAAAGGGACAAACATTTTGATATGCCCAAGAGATATATCGATAAATTAGAAAAAGAATTCAATTTTAATGATAATAATAAAACAGTACGCTTGATACAAGCTTATTCATATAATCGATCAAAAGATAAGGGGATCACCAGAGAAGACAAATTCAATTGGAGAACAATACATAGGAAATGGATAAGTGAAGCTGATGTTACGAGCACGAAATTAATTCCTTTTCTATTTTGTAATGAACTGATTGCACTGACGATCACAAAGAATTCCTCTGGGGGTTCGCTTGAAAAATTAGAAAATGACATTATGGCGATCACTTATATTTTAGAAAAATTATTAAGTTCCGGAAAATTTGAAGAAAAGGCAAACAAAGCAATGAATGAGACGTTAAACACGGTAAAAAAATATAATGAAGAGAACGGGGACGGTACAATGCATGATAAATTAAGAGCGCTGATCCAAGTCAACGAAAATCGTTTAACTAATGGTGCAACTGAATTCTTTGTGCATAGGGATAAAATTGATGGTAGCAATCGAAGTGTTCTTTTTTCAATCTTAGTGGAACAAGTCAACCGCGGTTTTTTGCCAAGTAAAGAGAGTAATAACCGTGAGGTTGAGATTATTATCATGTCAGGTGGTAATAAAAAACTCGCTATTCAATTAATGGTGGAATGCTTAAAGGCAAAATTAGAACCAAAACTAGCGCCAGAAGATAATTTCTCCGAATTGGTTCAAAATGAGATAAAGAAAGAAGCTCTTAAGAGATTAACTACTGTTACTAACGAACAAAAAAAGAAAAAACACGTACGTCGCGCCGCCAGGCCCCGCGCTTGATCGACTATATGCTCTAACCAGTTTGGTTTTAGGTTAGGTGTCGAGTCTTTAAAGACTCATTCTAATTGAACTTTTTTAATCCTGCTTAGTCCTTTAATGTAAGCACAATATTATTATAAAAATAGAATGTGCTAATGTTGGGGGTAGTATGCCAAAAGTTAAATTTGAAATGGCCGTTTTGGGGAAATATCGTCGCTCGTATGATGGTATTTCTGAAGAAGATGGGCAGCAAGAGCAAGCAGATGAAATTGCGAAAGTAATGGCCTGGGCGAAAGAGGAAATACCAGATTTTGTTCCTGGAAATGATGGAAATCAATCCTCTACGTTTGCAGCATTTTCAAAAATGATTCTAGAAGATCAGGTAATGGGTCAATTGTCAAATGCCACTATAACAGCTAAACCTTCTTTAATGAGCCGCTTTAAAGGTGTTTTAAATGATGTTATTGATTCAGTAAAAGATTTATTTTCTGGGCGAAAAGTTAAAACATCCTTAGCTATTTTAGGGGGTATTGGTGTTGGTGTCGCCATTGGCATTGTGCTTGGCACGTTTGTATTCCCAG